>Ga0268276_1000092_pt1 | contig 99539 bp, 105 predicted proteins | sample saktaG_4_FD_190145 | JGI IMG/M metagenome (GOLD analysis project Ga0268276, IMG submission 190145) | Saline water microbial communities from Sakinaw Lake, British Columbia, Canada - sak_2010_1_5_45m | ecosystem: Environmental > Aquatic > Non-marine Saline and Alkaline > Saline ... | reverse complement strand
ACAGTCGAGAAGGTCAGCAGGTTAATGGTGGAAGGGAGATAGTTCACTGGAATCAGGTCGCCAAAGGTGGTTTTCTGGGAGAACAAATCTCCGCTCCAGAAAGCCAGTGAAAGGATTCCAAGCATCGCTAATTTCAATCCGGTTTTGAGAGTTATATCCATTGTCAACAGTTCGGTAAAAGTATTTATTATTGGGAAATAAATCCCTATTTTTACCGGAAAATGCCTTTATGGACCTCTCTCTCTTTCAGCTCACCAATCTCATTCTTATAGCTCTTCTGGTCTTTTTGGTGATACGGTTTATTTGGATAACCCTCTTTCACTCCGCGAATCAGCCTGCAGCCTGGAAAGAGGCCTGGAGTGCAAATCAACTTCCGGCAACACTGGTCAGGAAGGAGAGATTTTATCCAGACAAGGTTCGTTTTTTTACCTGGTGGTTGCAGGCAGAGCGACTCAAACGTGAAAATATTTCCGGTGCATACGCTGAACTGGGCGTTTACAAAGGTGATAGCGCCATGCTTCTCCACTTAATGGATCCGGCCAGAAAATTTTATCTCTTTGATACCTTTGAAGGCTTCCCTGAAGAGGACCTTAATGGGGAGACAGGGAAGGCTTCCACCTATACAGCACAGAGTTTTGCCGATACCTCTATTTCACGCGTTGTGCAACGAATTAACGGCAACCAGCTGGTTGAGATCGTCCCCGGCTATTTTCCCGATTCGGCGAAAGGGCTTACAGATGAGACTTTTGCATTGGTAAATATAGATGTTGACCTTTATAAACCAACCAAAGCAGGTTTGGACTATTTTTACCCCAGAATGAACCTGGGAGGAGTTATTCTGGTCCATGATTACAATCCGAAATGGCCTGGCGTGATCCGAGCGGCCGACGAGTTCTTACTTGCCATACCCGAAACTCCCATTCTGATCCCCGATCGTGACGGAACCCTGATGATTGTGAAGAGCGAGAGACGTAAGACGTGATACAAATGTGGAAATACGAAATACGAAATACGAAATAAACTCCTCGCCCCATGACCTCATGACCCCATCACACCATCACCTCTTCTAAAAATTATAATCTTTTTCCTTGTAGGATTAAAAAATTATTGTACTTTTGCACCCTCAAAAATCGGCAACGGTTTTTGTTTGGATGACAAGCTGAAATAGCTAGGGAACCTGACAACGCGAGACGACTATAGGTTTTCAACCGACTTCAAATGCAGAAGCCGGAACAAGTCTCTGCCTCTTATCACCTTCCTTTTTATATTCCCGCAATGATTCCAGATTTAAAACTGCTGAGGTTCTTTAAATTATTCTCAATTCGTGTTGCTGAGATTGAAATAATTTATACCTTTGCACGCCCGTTTTGGGGATTTTGACCATTAAAATAGTTTAAATCGATTGATATGCCTACGATTTCGCAACTGGTTCGAAAAGGAAGAAAAAAATTAACAGACAAGAGCAAAGCTCCTGCCCTGGATTCATGTCCACAGCGCAGAGGTGTATGTGTGCGGGTATACACGACAACACCTAAGAAGCCGAATTCGGCGATGCGCAAGGTTGCCAGGGTACGTCTCACCAATGGGAAAGAGGTGAATGCCTATATTCCCGGAGAAGGCCATAATCTTCAAGAGCACTCCATTGTTATGATCCGTGGCGGTCGTGTTAAAGACTTGCCGGGTGTTCGTTACCACATCATCAGAGGTGCACTTGACACTTCCGGTGTTGAAGGACGAAAACAACGCAGGTCAAAATACGGAGCCAAACGCCCAAAAGATAAAAAATAATGAGAAAATCAAAACCAAAGAAACGGCCGCTGATTCCTGATCCAAGATTTAAGGATACGCTTGTCACAAAATTTGTGAACAACATCATGCTTCAGGGGAAAAAGAATATAGCCTATACTATATTTTACGAGGCTATGGATATCGTAAGCGAAAAGACAGGCGAAGACGGATTGGAAGTGTTTAAGAAAGCACTTGCAAATGTGACCCCCGCTGTTGAAGTCCGGAGTCGCCGGATTGGCGGAGCCACATTCCAGATTCCTTCTGAGATTCGTCCCAGTCGTAAAATGTCTATCGGCATGAAAGCTCTGGTGAACTACTCACGCAAACGTCATGAGAAAACGATGGGGCAGAAACTTGCCGCCGAGATCGTTGCTGCTTATAAGGAAGAAGGAACCGCCTTTAAACGGAAAGAGGATACACACCGTATGGCTGAAGCCAATAAGGCTTTTTCCCATTTTAGATTTTAATAACAATGCCCGGTAAAATAGAAAATATACGCAATATTGGCATCATGGCCCATATCGACGCGGGGAAGACCACGACGACTGAGCGTATATTATATTATACCGGCATCAACTATAAGCTTGGAGAGGTGCATGATGGTACAGCCACCATGGACTGGATGATACAGGAGCAGGAACGCGGCATTACCATCACCTCTGCAGCTACGACAGTATACTGGGATTACAACGACGAAAAATACAGGATCAACATCATCGACACCCCAGGGCATGTTGACTTTACCGTTGAGGTAGAGCGTTCACTTAGGGTCCTTGATGGAGCCATTGCTATTTTTTGTGCAGTGGGAGGTGTTGAACCACAATCGGAGACCGTCTGGAAACAGGCCGATCGCTATCATGTTCCGCGTATCTGTTATGTCAACAAGATGGATCGTGTTGGAGCCGATTTCTTCCAGGTAGTTAACCAGATCAAAGAGAAACTTGGAGCCAAACCGGTTCCAATCCAAATCCCAATAGGAGAAGAAGAGGAATTTACAGGCATCGTTGATTTGATCAGTGGAAAGGCCTTTTCATGGGATGAAGAGTCATTTGGTATGACCTTCAACGAGATTCCGGTTCCTGAACACATGACCGACTTGGTACAGGAGTACAGATCACGCCTCATTGAAGGAACTGCCGAAGAGAGTGATGAAATGCTGAGCAGGTTTATCAATGACCCCTCTAGCATCACGGAAGAAGATATCATCACAAACCTGAGGAAAGCAACCATTGAGAACCGGATTACACCGGTGCTTTGCGGGGCCTCTTTTAAGAATAAAGGTGTTCAGCTTCTGATCAACAATATCGTCCGCTTGCTTCCTTCTCCATATGATGTGCCTGCTGTTAAAGGGATCAATACGGTTACAGGCCATGAAGAGGAGCGCCATCCTGATCCAACCGAACCGTTTACTGCCTTGGCATTCAAGATAGCTACCGACCCTTTCGTTGGAAGGATTACCTTCTTCAGGGTCTATTCTGGCAAATTGGAAGCAGGACAACAAGTACTCAACGCAACGACAGGAAAGAAGGACCGCGTTATGCGCCTGATCCTGATGCATGCCAACAAGCAAAACCCCATCAAACTGATTGAAGCAGGAGAGATTGGAGTGGCTGTTGGACTGAAAGAGGTACGTACCGGAGATACCATCTGCGATGTTAAACATCCATTGGTACTGGAATCTATGGCTTTCCCCGAGCCGGTGATCAATATGGCAGTTGAACCCAAAACACAGGAAGATGTTGATAAGCTCAGCCTGGCATTTGCCAAGATGGCTGAAGAAGATCCTACATTTAAACTTCGTGTGGATGACGAAACTGGACAAACATTGATCAGTGGGATGGGAGAACTCCATCTCGATATCATCTGCGACAGACTGAAACGGGAGTTCAATATCGATTGCAACAGAGGGAACCCACAGGTTGCTTACAAAGAGGCAATACTGAGTACGGTAGAACGCCATGAGGTGTACAAGAAACAAAGTGGCGGGAGAGGCCGGTTTGCTGATTTGGTGATTGAAATTTCACCTGCTGCTAAGGAAACCAAGGGATTACATTTTGTTAATGAGATCAAAGGAGGCGCTATTCCCAAGGAGTTTATCCCGGCAATTGAGAAGGGCCTGAAGTCGGCAATGATGAATGGTCCGCTTGTTGGATTCCCAATGGAGAGTGTCAATGTTCGGCTTATTGATGGTTCCTGTCATTCCGTTGATTCGGATGCCCTCTCCTTTGAGGTGGCAGCCAGCATGGCTTTCCGTGCTGCAAGTAAAACAGCTAAAATAGTTCTGCTCGAGCCAATTATGCGGTTTGAAGTAATCACACCCAGCGAATATGTTGGAGAGGTGACCAGCGATTTAACTAAGCGCAGAGGCCAGGTAGAGGAATTAGAATCCAGGTTGGGTAATCAGGTTATTCATGGGAAAGTACCTTTAGCCGAAATGTTTGGCTATGTAACAACCCTCCGAAGCCTGACTTCAGGGAGAGCAACCTCTATGTTGGAGTTTTCGCATTACCAGGGGACCCCGAAGGAGATCATGGATGAAGTACTTTTTAAAATAAGAGGATATATTCCTATTTATAATTAACAATCAGTAAAGGCGCGGCATGCTGCGCCTCACCTATAAACTAAACAACGTGAGCCAGAGAATCAGAATTAAGTTGAAGTCTTACGATTATAGCCTGGTAGACAAATCAGCCGAAAAGATTGTCAAGACAGTTAAGGCAACAGGTGCTGTAGTAAGTGGACCAATACCTTTACCAACAGACAAAAAGATCTTTACTGTTTTACGTTCGACATTTGTCAACAAAAAATCCCGGGAACAGTTCCAGCTATGCTCATATAAGCGATTGCTGGATATTTACAGTACGACTTCCAAGACAATCGATGCACTGATGAAGCTAGAGTTACCTAGTGGCGTCGAAGTGGAAATCAAGGTGTGATCGTAAACTAATTAGAAAAACGAAGAAAAATGTCTGGATTAATTGGGAAAAAAATCGGAATGACCAGTGTATATGATGCCGCCGGAAAAAATATTCCGTGCACGGTGATTGAAGCTGGTCCATGTGTTGTTACACAGGTCCGCACCAAAGAAAAAGATGGATACGAAGCCATCCAATTGGCTTTTGAAGATAAAAAAGAGAAGCACACCACCAAAGCGTTGAAAGGCCACTTCAACAAAGCCGGAATCACCCCTAAAAAGGTTGTAACCGAGTTTTCGCGTTTCGAGGTTGGTCACCAAAAGACTTTTGGTGATGTGGTTAAGGTCGACATCTTTGAAGAGGGAGAATACATTGACGTAGTTGGCATCTCCAAAGGAAAAGGCTTCCAGGGAGTTGTAAAGCGTCATAATTTTGCCGGCGTAGGTCAGGCAACTCACGGACAGCATAACCGCCTCAGGGCTCCCGGTTCTGTTGGAGCATCCTCCTGGCCTTCACGCGTATTCAAAGGAATCAGAATGGCTGGAAGAATGGGCGGCGATCGTGTGAAAGTGGTTAACCTTCAGATTGTAAAGATTATTGCTGAAAAGAATCTTGTTCTGGTCAAAGGAGCAGTACCTGGATTTAACGGATCATATGTAATTATTGAGAGATGGAAGTAGAAGTATATAATGTAAAGGGTGCAAAGACCGATCGTAAGGTGAATCTGAACGATACCGTTTTTGGTATCGAACCAAACGACCATGCAATTTACCTTGATGTGAAGCAATTCATGGCGAATCGCCGACAAGGTACACATGCAACATTGGAGGTTTCGATGATTTCTGGGAGTACCCGGAAGCTGCACCGTCAGAAAGGAACCGGCGGATCCCGTAAGGGAAGTATCAAGAGTCCACTCTTCCGTGGCGGTGCCAGGGTGTTTGGGCCACAACCAAGAGACTATAACTTCAAGCTCAACAAGAAACTGAAGAAACTGGCCCGGATGTCAGCATTGAGCTACAAGGTGAAAGAGAACGGATTTACCGTAGTCGAGGACTTTACATTTGAAGCCCCAAAAACGAAGAATGTGATCGATATGATCAAAAACTTTAAGGCTGAAGGCAACAGAATCCTTTTGGTCACCAGTGGAGCAGATGCCAATATCGTTCTTTCTGCCCGAAACCTGCAGAAGGTGAAGGTAATCAATGCCTCTGATCTCAATACTTACGAAATTCTTAATGCCAACCTAATGCTGGTAACAGAGAGTTCACTAAAAGAGATTGAAAATATAACCCAGAATTAATAAGTTAATTCGATAGCAATGAGTATTATAATTAAACCGATCATTACCGAGAAGATGACCCAGATGGGTGAACAACTGAACCGTTACGGTTTTGTTGTAGACCGCCGGGCCAACAAGCTCCAGATCAAACAAGAGATCAAGGAGTTGTATGACGTGGATGTCCTTGAGGTCAATACTATGATCTATTCCGGTAAGAACAAATCCCGAAATACCAAAGGCGGTGTAATTAAGGGTAGGACAAATACATTTAAGAAAGCCATCATTACATTGGCTAAAGGTGAAACGATTGACTTTTACAGCAATATTTAATTAAAATGGCGCTAAAAAAATACAAACCAACAACTCCCGGTCAGAGATTCAAGGTCATCAGTTCGTTTGATGAGGTTACTACATCAACACCTGAAAAGAGCCTGATTGCTACAAAGAAGAGAACCGGTGGACGAAACAACGAAGGAAAAATGACTATGCGCTACATGGGTGGTGGTCATAAACAGCGGTATCGTCTAATTGATTTTAAACGGGATAAAGATGATATTCCCGGAATCGTGAATTCGATTGAATACGATCCCAACCGAACGGCCAGGATTGCTTTGATCGTCTACAAAGATGGCGAGAAAAGGTATATTATTGCACCTCACGGATTGAAGGTTGGCCAAACGATCCTCTCTGGGAAAGGCGTACCTCCTGAAATAGGAAATACGTTATTCCTGAGCGAGATTCCGTTTGGTACAGTGATTCACAACGTGGAGTTGCGGCCCGGACAGGGAGCCAAAATGGTAAGAAGTGCCGGTAACTCAGCCCAGCTGATGTCAAGAGATGGTAAGTTTGCTATCCTCCGGATGCCATCAGGCGAAACACGGATGATCCTCCAGGCTTGCAAGGCTACCATCGGGATTGTTTCAAATCCTGACCATAGCCTCGAGTCCTCGGGAAAAGCCGGACGCAGCCGCTGGAAAGGCAGAAGGCCCCGTACACGTGGCGTTGCCATGAACCCGGTCGATCACCCCATGGGTGGTGGTGAAGGAAGAGCTTCCGGTGGACACCCGCGTTCCCGCAATGGAATGCCTGCAAAGGGATTCAAGACACGCTCCCGGAAAAAGGCCAGCAATAAATATATCGTAGAAAAGAGAAAAAAATAATATACAATAGTTGAATTATGAGCCGATCACTGAAAAAGGGTCCGTATATCAATTACAAACTGGAGAAGAAGGTTTTGGAAACTGTCGAGTCGAAGAAAAAGACCGCCATCAAAACCTGGTCAAGGAGTTCTATGATCTCTCCTGATTTTGTTGGCCAGACCATCGCCGTTCACAACGGAAATAAATTCATTCCTGTCTATATCACAGAGAACATGGTAGGCCATAAACTTGGCGAATTCGCCCCTACACGTATCTTTAGGGGTCATGCCGGGAATAAGGATAAAGGTAAAAAGTAACGACATAATTGAAGAACAATGGGAGTTAAAAGTCGTACACGAGCTGAGAAGCGGAAAGAGATAAAGAAGAGCATGGCGATTGCCAGCTTGAATGATGTCCCCACTTCTCCCCGAAAAATGCGATTAGTTGCTGATCTGGTCCGTGGAAAACGGGTAGAACTGGCACTAAATATTCTGAAAACAAACCCTAAGCACCCGGCAATCCGTTTGCATAAATTGCTTTTATCGGCAATTGCTAACTGGCAAACCAAAAACGAAGGGCTTCGGATCGAAGAGAGTGATCTCTTTGTGAAAGAGATTCAGGTTGATGGCGGACGAATTCTGAAAAGGATCCAGCCTGCTCCTCAGGGACGGGCACACCGGATCAGAAAACGCTCTAATCACGTAACTATCATCGTTGATAGCTTTAACAAGCCTGAGCCGGGAACAGAAGAATCTATGGCAGAGGTAAAAGCCGAGGTGAAAGTATCGAAGGAGAAGAAAGCTCCTAAAGTAACAACCAAAGCAGCTCCGAAAACCAAAGCCCCAAAAGCCTCTGCAAAGACGAAAGCGGCTCCGAAAGTAAAAGCTGCGGCTGCGCTGAAAAAAGGAACTAACTTAAAATCAAATAATAAAAAAGGATAATGGGACAGAAGACGAACCCGATAGCTAACAGGTTAGGAATCATCCGTGGCTGGGATTCAAACTGGTATGGCGGAAAGAACTTTGCACCCAAGCTCATTGAGGATGAGAAGATCCGTAAGTATTTGAATGCCCGTTTATCCAAAGCTGGTATTTCTAAAATCGTGATCGAACGGACTCTAAAGCTGGTCACCGTTACCATCCATACCGCCCGCCCCGGTATCATTATCGGAAAAGGCGGACAGGAGGTCGATAAACTGAAAGAAGAGCTGAAGAAAGTAACCAGTAAAGAGATCCAGATTAATATTGCCGAAATCAAACGGCCCGAACTTGATGCAGTGATCGTAGCCAATACAGTTGCTAGTCAGATCGAAGGCCGTATCTCTTACCGCAGGGCTATCAAAACATCAATCGCTTCTGCCATGAGAATTGGGGCAGAAGGTATTAAAGTGGGTATCTCTGGCCGACTTGGTGGGGCTGAAATGGCGCGCCGGGAGCAGTATAAAGAGGGTAGGATTCCACTTCATACCTTTCGTGCTGATATCGATTATGCAACCTGCGAAGCACATACTACTTACGGCCGGATTGGCGTGAAGGTTTGGATTTGCAAAGGGGAAATTTATGGCAGACCAGACTTGGTTCCAAGTACAACCAGTCAGAAAGGAAAACCAATGGGCGGTCCGCAGCGTCCCAGAGGAGATCGCGACAGAGGTCCAAGATCCCCGAAGCCCAGGACCAGAAATTAATGTAGCACCATAGTAATACAAACAGATAATGTTACAGCCAAAGAAGACAAAATACAGGAAGCAACAGAAGGGGAAAATGAAGGGGAATGCCGGACGCGGACACGAGTTGGCGTTTGGTTCCTTCGGGATCAAAACACTGGAACAGGCCTGGATTACAGGTCGTCAGATAGAAGCTGCACGTCAGGCGATTACCCGTCATATGAAAAGGGAAGGACAGATTTGGATCCGCATCTTCCCGGATAAGCCAGTTACAAAGAAACCTGCTGAGGTTCGTATGGGTAAAGGAAAAGGAGCTCCCGAATATTTCGTAGCCCGGATTACCCCAGGACGTATCCTTTTTGAAGCAGAAGGTGTTTCAATCGCAGTTGCAAAAGAAGCATTACGCCTTGGCGCCCAGAAACTGCCGGTAGCTACCAAATTTGTTGTACGCAGAGATTACATTGAAGAATAACATAAATTATGGAACAGAAAGTAATCAGAGAAATGACATCTGGCGAGATCAATGAACGCCTGGATGAGGAGAAACGCCAGCTGGTTAAGCTGAGACTCAACCACGCCGTTTCCCCCCTGGAAAACCCAAATAAAATCAAGGCTTACCGGAAAACTATCGCCCGCCTGGAAACGGAGATGCGTTTCAGAGCTTTGAAAGGTGAAAATATTAATCAGCAAGTAACCATTTGACAATCATGGAAACCAGACAATTAAGAAAAGAAAAAACCGGGGTTGTTATCAGCAATGGGATGGATAAATCCATTGTGGTTTCAGTAGAAAGAAAAGTAAAGCACCCGAAATACGGAAAGTTTGTGAAAAAATCTTCTCGGTTTATGGCTCATGATGAGACCAATGAATGCCAGGCAGGAGATAAGGTTCGCATCGCTGAAACCAGGCCTCTTAGCAAGAACAAATGCTGGAGACTTGTAGAAATCATTGAAAAGGTTAAATAGTCATGATACAACAAGAATCAAGATTATCTGTAGCAGATAATAGCGGTGCCAAGGAGGTCCTGTGCATCAAGGTGCTTGGTGGTACCAGAAGACGGTATGCCTCAGTAGGCGATCGCATCATTGTAACTGTCAAACATGCAATCCCTTCCGGCAACATCAAGAAAGGTACGATTGCCACAGCAGTTGTGGTGAGAACGAAAAAAGAGATACGTCGGAATGATGGATCTTATATCCGTTTTGACGACAATGCTGTTGTACTGCTCAATGCTTCCGGAGAACTAATGGGGACCCGTATCTTTGGCCCTGTGGCCAGAGAACTTAGAGAGAAGCAGTTTATGAAAATCGTTTCGTTGGCACCCGAGGTGCTTTAAAGAGTATAATACAATTCCCATGCAAAAGAAATTACATATCCGAAAAGGCGACACGGTGATGATCATTGCCGGCGATTCCAAAGGCCAACAGGGGAAAGTTCTGGTGGTGGAGAAAGCCAAAGAGAAAGCCATCGTAGAAGGAGTGAATCTGGTTTCAAAACATACCAAACCGAACGCAAAGAGTCCTCAAGGCGGGATCATAAAGAAAGAAGCACCGGTTCACATCTCCAACCTGATGGTCATTGATGGAACCGGGAAACCATCCCGTATCACAAGGAAAGTTGATGCCAAGAGTGAAAAACTGGTTCGTTATTCAAAAAAATCAGGGGAGGTGATTAAATAATGGCTTACACAGCAAGAATAAAAGAGAAGTACCTGAAAGAGATCGTCCCTGCATTAATGGAGGAGTTCAAGTACAAAAACCATATGCAGGTTCCAAGAATCCTTAAAATCAATCTGAATCAGGGGTTAGGTATTGCCATTACTGACCGGAAACATATTGATACCGGAATTAATGAGATGACAATGATTGCAGGCCAGAAAGCCGTTGCAACAAAATCGAAGAAAGATATCTCCAATTTTAAACTGCGTAAGGGTAATGCCATTGGCGTTAGAGTCACCCTGCGCGGAGAGAAAATGTATGAATTCCTCGATCGCCTTATTTCTGTTTCCCTGCCGCGTGTTAGAGACTTCCGTGGAATCAATGACAAAGGATTCGACGGTCGTGGAAATTATACGATGGGTATAACAGAACAGATCATCTTTCCGGAGATCGATATCGACAAGGTTGCCCGGATCAATGGAATGGATATCACCTTTGTGACTTCCGCTCCTAACGACCGTGAGGCATATTCCCTGTTAAAAGCGTTTGGATTACCATTTAAAAACAAATAAAGAGATGGCGAAAGAATCAATCAAAGCCAGAGAGCGCAAAAGAGAGAAATTAGTTGAGCTTTACGCCGAGAGACGGAAAGCCCTGAAAGAAGCTGGTGATTACATCGCCCTGCAGAAGCTTCCTAAGAACTCATCTCCGGTGAGACTTCACAACCGTTGCAAGTTAACAGGAAGACCCAAAGGATACATGAGATTGTTCGGCGTCTCCCGGATTAACTTCCGTGAAATGGCTGTGAAAGGACTAATTCCCGGCGTTAGAAAAGCGTCCTGGTAGAGACGCAGTATGCTGCGTCTATACATATAAAGTATAAACCTAAGATAAACAGAAAGAAATATGGTTACGGATCCCATTGCAGATTATTTAACCAGAGTCAGGAATGCCGTGATGGCAAACCATCGAGTGGTTGAGGTCCCGAAATCGAAGATCAAGGTAGAGATGACCAGAATCCTTTTAGAGAAAGGCTATATCACAAATTACAAAGTGGAAGATGTCCCGATCCCAGGAATGATCAAGATTGCGCTCAAGTACCATCCGGTAACAAAAATTTCAGCCATCAACTCACTCATCAGGATCAGCAAACCTGGCTTACGGAAATATGTCGACTCAGACCACCTTCCAAAAGTCTTAAACGGTTTGGGCATTGCTATTCTCTCTACCTCACAAGGTATTATGACCGACAAAGAGGCCAAAGTCAAGAAGATTGGCGGTGAGGTGTTATGTTACATCAGCTAAAGAAGGAGACAAACAGATGTCAAGAATAGGAAAACTACCGATTGAAGTCCCTATAGGGGTAAAGGTGACCATTTCAGACAAGAATCTGGTTACCGTGAAGGGGAATCTGGGAGAATTGTATCAGCAGGTTGACCCAAAGATTACAATAAAACTGGAAGGGACTCAGCTTTTAGTACAGCGTAGCAGCAATGAACAGGATGACCGTGCAAAGCATGGACTTTACCGTTCTTTACTCGCCAATATGGTTAAAGGTGTCTCGGAAGGCTATACGACCGTGCAGGAGTTGATTGGCGTTGGATACAAAGCAACTGCCACCGGACAATTACTTGAACTTGCTCTTGGATACTCACACAATATCGTGATAGAACTTCCAAAAGAGATCATCCTGGAAACAACTGCTCAGAAAGGAAAGGCTAATACCATCATCCTGAAATCGTACGATAAACAACTTTTAGGACAGGTTGCCTCTAAAATCAGGTCGCTTCGTCCACCCGAGCCCTACAAAGGAAAAGGAATTCGCTTCTTAGGCGAAGAGATCAAGAAGAAAGCCGGTAAATCAGCAGCTTCATAGGACAATAATACATGGTAAGGGCGACTTGGCAGGTCGCCCCAACAGAAATAATAGGAAAATGGCAATTAAAGACAAAAAAGAACAAAGACGTTCAAGGATCAAAATGAGGATCCGGAAGATCGTTACGGGTACTGCAGAACGTCCCCGTTTAACGGTGTTCAGAAGCAACAAGGAGATCTATGTGCAGTTGATTGATGATTTGTCAGGAAATACACTGGCTGCAGCCTCTTCCCTTAACGAAGAGATCAACTCACAGAAGGTTACGAAGATGGAGCAATCCAAACTGGTTGGTAAAGCAATCGCTGAAAAAGCCAGTCAGGCAGGCATCGAGTCTGTTGTTTTCGATAGGAACGGATATTTATATCATGGTCGGGTAAAATCTCTGGCGGAAGCAGCCCGGGAAAGTGGCCTAAAATTTTAAATAGCTATGGCAAACGCTAATGTAAAAAGAGTAAAATCAAGCGAGATTGAGTTCAAAGATCGACTTGTCAACATCCAGCGGGTTACAAAGGTGACCAAAGGGGGGAGGACATTTAGTTTTTCAGCTATCGTTGTGGTAGGAAATGAGAATGGCGTCGTTGGATTTGGACTGGGGAAAGCAAAAGAGGTAACTGCAGCCATCGCTAAAGGAATCGATGATGCCAAGAAAAACCTCATTAAGGTCCCGATCCTGAAAGGGACAATTCCACACCAGCAGGAGGGGAAATACTCAGGTGCACTCGTTTTCCTGAAACCGGCAGCCCCTGGAACAGGAGTTATCGCCGGAGGTGCAATGCGTGCAGTTTTGGAAAGCGTTGGTGTGACCGATGTGCTCGCAAAATCAAAAGGCTCATCCAACCCGCACTCCGTCGTAAAAGCTACGATAAATGCTCTGGTCAAACTGCGCGATCCTTATACGATTGCCCAGCTCAGGGGAATTGATATGGAACGGGTTTTTAATGGATAATGTTATATATTAATAAACGCATCAGAGACGATGGCAAAAATTAAAATCACCCAGGTCCGCAGTAAAATAGGCAGACCCGAAAGGCAAAAGAGAACCCTTGAAGCCCTCGGACTGAGACGGATCCGTCATACGGTAGAGCATGAAGCTACACCTCAGATCCTAGGCATGGTAACTAAGGTCAGACATCTGGTCACAGTTGAAGAACTGGACTAATTACGAAACATCGAACGTAACAACGTATAAAATATAAACAATGGATTTAAGCAATCTAAAACCGGCTGAAGGTTCAACGAAGAAACCCAAAAGAATAGGACGCGGACAGGGATCGGGCAGGGGAGGAACATCTACCCGCGGACACAAAGGAGCCAAATCCCGTTCAGGATATTCCCATAAACCAGGGAATGAAGGAGGCCAAATGCCACTTGTCAGACGTGTTCCCAAGTTTGGATTTAAGAATATCAACAGGGTCGAATACAAAGGTATCAACGTTGATGCTTTGCAGTACCTTGCCGATAAGCTCAAGGTCACTGAAATCAATCTTGAACTATTGATTAATAATGGTTACGCCTCCAAGAAAGACAGGATAAAAATCCTGGGAAGAGGAGAATTGAAGACCAAACTCGATGTGACGGTTCACGCATTTTCCGCTACCGCGAAGAAGATTATTGAGGATAATGGAGGGAGTGCAAACACTATTTAATCTTTGTTGAATGAAAAAGCTGATACAAACCATCCGAAACATATGGAAGATTGAAGACCTGAGAAAGAGAATTCTCTACACTCTTGGGATTCTACTGATCTATCGTATGGGATCGTATGTGGTACTGCCCGGAGTGGACCCAACCATGCTGGCAAACCTTCAGAACCAGAGTAGTGAAGGCCTCTTGGGTCTGCTCAATATGTTCTCAGGAGGCGCATTTGCCAATGCATCTATCTTCGCTCTTGGGATCATGCCCTACATCTCAGCATCTATCGTCATGCAGCTGCTCGGACTGGCGATTCCCTATTTCCAGAAACTGCAGAAAGAGGGGGAAAGCGGTCGGAAAAAGATCAACCAGATCACACGTTACCTGACTGTGATCATCCTGATCTTCCAATCACCAGCATACATTGCAAACCTTGTATCCCAGATGCCGCCTGAAGGAATCATGCCTTTCGATGCCAGTGCCACGACACACTCTATCTTCTCTTTCTTTGGAATATCCTCGATCATTACACTTACCGCAGGATCTATGTTTATCATGTGGTTGGGAGAGAGAATTACCGATAAGGGGATTGGCAACGGAATCTCGCTGATCATCATGATCGGAATCATAGCACGATTGCCGTTTGCTCTCTTTGGAGAGTTGGTTTCACGGATGGAACAGCAGGGAGGTGGATTGGTTCTTTTCGTTGTTGAACTTGCATTCCTTGTCTTTGTAATCCTCATAACCATTTTACTGGTTCAGGGGACCCGCCGGATTCCGGTTCAATATGCAAAACGGATTGTTGGAAACAAACAGTATGGCGGAGTTCGCCAGTATATACCCTTAAAGGTCAATGCAGCCGGTGTAATGCCTATTATCTTTGCTCAGGCAATTATGTTTCTCCCGTTGACCCTGGCAGGGTTTGCCAACTCGGAAACACTTTCGGGAGTGGCACGGGTATTTACCGATTATACCAGCTTTTGGTACAATTTTGTCTTTTTTCTGATGATCATCTTCTTTACATATTTCTATACAGCTATTACGATTAATCCAACACAGATGGCAGAAGATATGAAGAAGAACGGTGGGTTCGTTCCAGGAGTTAAACCTGGGAAAAAGACGGCAGAGTTCATCGACAACATCATGTCAAGAATTACATTGCCGGGATCTATTTTTCTTGGTTTTGTAGCGATCATGCCTGCTTTAGTAGGCCTTGTTGGAGTTACTTCCCAATTTGCACAGTTCTATGGAGGCACATCGCTACTGATTCTTGTTGGTGTGGTTCTGGATACTTTGCAACAGATTGAAAGCCACCTCCTGATGAGACATTACGATGGGTTGACCAAATCGGGAAGGATTAAAGGCAGGTCGTCGTTCAGCATGGCCGGATAAATGAAATTGAAACCGGATGGTTGTTACGACGAACGAAGAGGTTGAACGGTTAAGAGAAAACGCGATCATTGTCAGCAAAACACTGGCAGAAGTCGCAAAGCATATAGAACCAGGCGTTAAAACGATAACGCTGGACAAGATAGCGGAAGAGTTTATCCGCAGTGAGGGAGCGGTTCCCGGGTTTAAAGGGTACCGTGGATTTCCTGGAACACTGTGCATCTCCATCAATGAAGAGGTGGTGCACGGCATCCCGGGAGAGAGAGTTCTTAAAAATGGTGATGTTGTTTCGATCGACTGTGGATGCATCAAACATGGTTTTTACGGTGATTCGGCTTATACCTTTCCGATTGGAGAGGTAAAACCCGAAGTGATGGATCTGCTCAGAAGAACCAAAACATCCCTTTTCAAGGCACTGGAGATGGCTCTGGCTGGGAAACGGGTAGGAGATATCAGCGCAGCAGTACAGGATTATGTTGAATCCTTTGGTTATTCAGTCGTTCGCGAGTTGGTTGGTCACGGCCTTGGAAGGCAGTTGCATGAAAAGCCTGATATTCCGAATTACGGAAGAAAGGGATCGGGAGCGAAATTGCAGGATGGACTGGTGATTTGCATAGAACCGATGATCAACCTGGGAACAAAAAATGTTGTTCAAGCTAGTGATGGGTGGACAATCCGAACTTCTGACAGGAAACCTTCTGCTCATTATGAGTTGACCGTAGTCGTGCGAAAGGAGGAACCGGATGTGCTCTCAACTTTCTCTTACGTTGAGGAGGTACTTGGATTAAATAAAATATAAAATGGCAAAGCAATCTTCAATCCAGCAGGATGGTACGGTCATCGAATCGCTTGGCAACGCCATGTTCAGGGTGGAACTCGAGAACGGACATGTGATCACAGCGCACATCTCCGGGAAAATGAGGATGCACTACATAAAAATATTACCGGGCGACAAGGTTAAAATAGAGATGTCACCCTATGATTTAACAAAAGGAAGAATAACGTTTAGATACCAATAGTAAAACGAGGTTACCATGAAAGTTAGAACATCGATCAAGAAACGTTCAGCCGATTGCAAAATCGTTCGTAGAAAGGGCGTGTTGTTTGTGATCAATAAGAAAAACCCTAGGTTTAAACAAAGACAAGGTTAACAATCATTATAAAAGAGTTCAATTATGGCCAGAATTGCAGGTATTGATTTACCCAAACAGAAACGGGGAGTGATCGGACTGACATACATCTATGGGATTGGCAGAAGCAATGCAGAGAAGATCTTGAACATGGCTGGTGTGGATGTAAATAAAAAAGTCCAGGACTGGACGGATGATGAGCAGAATGCGATCCGGACAACCCTAAACGACCATTACAAGGTAGAAGGTGCTGCCCGTTCTGAGATTCAGATGAACATCAAGCGATTGATGGACATTGGGTCCTACAGGGGAATCCGTCATCGTCTCGGACTGCCTGTTCGTGGACAAAGCACCAAAAATAACGCCCGTACACGTAAGGGCAGGAAAAAGACTGTTGCCAACAAAAAGAAGGCAACGAAATAGTAAATCGTAGTTAGTAGAGTTTATGGCAAAGACTGAGAAAAGTTCAAAAAAACGGGTCGTAAAAGTCGATCCTATTGGAAGGGCTTACGTAAACGCCTCTTTCAATAACCTGATTGTAACCCTCACAAACAATACAGGCCAGGTAATTTCCTGGTCATCTGCCGGGAAAATGGGCTTCAGGGGATCCAAGAAAAATACTCCGTATGCAGCTCAAATGGCAGCGCAGGATGCTTCTAAAAAGGCCTATGATGCCGGACTGAGGAAAGTCAAGGTCTATATTAAAGGCCCTGGTGCAGGAAGAGAGTCTGCTATCCGTACAATCCATACTTCAGGAATAGAAGTATCTGAGATCATGGATATCACTCCATTGCCGCACAATGGCTGTCGCCCGCCAAAAAGGCGCCGTGTCTAAAAGAAAACGTAAAAAGATACATTATAATAAAGAGTTATGGCTAGATATATTGGTCCAAAAACAAAGATTGCCCGAAAGTTCAAAGATCCGATCTATGGACCTGATAAGTATTACGAAAAGAAGAATTACCCTCCCGGAATGCACGGACAGTCGAGGCGTCGCCCAAAAACTTCTGAGTATGGAACTCAGTTGATGGAGAAGCAAAAAGCCAAGTACACGTATGGTATCCTGGAGCGTCAGTTCAGAAACACATTCAATAAAGCTGCCCGTAAAGGGGGAAAAACCGGAGAGGTTTTGCTCCAACTGATTGAGGCCCGTCTCGATAACGTGGTTTATCGTCTTGGGATTGCCCCAACCCGGAGCGGTGCCCGGCAATTGATTGCCCACAGGCATGTAACCGTCAATGGGAAGCTAGTCAATATCCCCAGTTTTGAAGTACATCCTGGTGATATTATTTCTGTAAGGGAACGTTCAAGATCTCTGGAAACAATTCTGAATTCGGTTGCCTCACGGTCGAATCAGTATCCGTGGTTGGAGTGGGATGTGAATACCCTCACCGGAAAGTTTATGAGCTTTCCGGAACGCGATCAGATTCCTGAAAACATCAAAGAACAGTTGATCGTAGAGTTGTACTCCAAATAATCTTAGTAAAAAAAATTAACCCCTAAAAAGGCAATATATGGCAATATTACCGTTTCAGAAGCCCGATAAAGTCATCATGGTAGAATCTGATGACAACCACGGAGTATTCGAGTTTCGTCCCCTCGAACCCGGTTTCGGGGTCACTATCGGAAATGCCCTCAGAAGAATTCTTCTCTCTTCTCTTGAAGGTCATGCAATCACCTCTATCAAGATTGAAGGAGTTGATCAGGAATTCTCTACCATCAAGGGAGTGATTGAGGATGTCACTGAGATTATCCTGAATTTGAAACAGGTTCGTTTCAAAAAACTGATTGAGTCTGAAAGCTCAGAAAAGGTAACTGTGATTATCGGCCAACAGAAAGAGTTTAAAGCGGGCGATATCAATAAGTTTCTATCCGTGTTTCAGGTACTGAATACCGACCTTGAAATCTGTCATATGGATCCTGGAGTGAAGCTTACGATTGAAATATCGATTGATAAGGGACGTGGATATGTTCCTGCAGAGGAAAATAAAACCCTTAGCTCCAGTTTGGGAAGGATCGCAATAGACTCGGTTCATACACCGATCAAGAATGTGACTTTCTACGTGGAAAATTTTCGGGTTGAGCAGAAAACTGACTATGAAAAGCTTGTTTTGGAGATCACCACTGATGGCTCGATCCTTCCTAAAAATGGATTGAAAGAGGCAGCAAGGGTTCTTATCCATCATTTCATGCTCTTCTCAGATGAAAAGATTACCCTCGATACCAACGAAAAAACTGTGACTGAGGAGTTCGATGAAACTTCATTGCATATCAGACAACTTCTCAAAACCAAGCTGGTTGATATGGACCTTTCAGTAAGAGCGCTCAATTGTTTAAAAGCTGCTGACGTTGAGACCCTGGGTGACCTTGTTGCATTTAATAAAAATGATCTCCTGAAGTTCAGGAATTTTGGGAAGAAGTCACTCACCGAGTTGGAAGAACTTGTTAAGACCAAGGGACTTGAGTTTGGTATGAATACGGCGAAATATAAATTAGATAAGGATTAATTGTAATGAGACATAAGAAGAAAATTAACCATCTTGGAAGAAAGAGTGAGCACAGGAAAGCGATGCTTTCCAACATGGCATCTTCATTGATCCTTCACAAGAGAATCACAACCACACTGGCAAAGGCAAAAGCCTTACGTTCCTATTTTGAGCCACTAATTACGAAAGCAAAAGAGGATTCTACGCATTCAAGAAGATTGGTATTTAGCCACTTGCAAAATAAGGAAGCAGTTTCAGAACTTTTTCGTGAGATCTCACAGAAGATTGGTGACAGGCCTGGTGGCTATACACGGATACTGAAAACGGGCCCACGGCTGGGCGATAATGCAGAAATGTGTATCATCGAACTTGTTGATTACAACGAATTGTTGTTGGGACAAAAAGAGGATCAGAAAGCCAAGAGCACCCGGAGACGTCGTAGTACTACAACAAAAAAGGACGAAGATGGTCCCGTATCGAAAGCTAAAGAGCCAAAGGCAGCTACTGCGCCGGTTGAAGAGGTGACAGAAGAGGTTACTCCTGAAGAGACTGAAACTGTCGTTGAGGTGACAGAAGAGGCTGTTCCAGAATTGACAGAAGAAACTGCTCCCGAAGTGTCTGAGGAAGAACCTAAAAAGGAAGAGTAATATGAGCCGGATACTCGCCATTCATGCCCGCCAGATCCTTGACTCCAGAGGTAATCCTACGATTGAAGTCGATGTAATTACCGAAAATGGAATATTGGGTAGGGCTGCTGTGCCTTCAGGCGCCTCGACTGGGATTCATGAAGCCGTTGAGTTACGTGATGGAGATAAGAAATTCTTTCTTGGGAAAGGGGTCCTTCAGGCAATTCATAATGTAAATAACATTCTTGCCTCTGAACTGGAGGGAATGTATGTTACCGATCAGGTCGAAATTGACCGAAAGATGATCGAACTTGATGGAACTTCCAATAAGTCTAAGTTGGGAGCCAATGCTATCCTGGGTGTCTCACTTGCTGTCGCAAAAGCAGCTGCCCAAACCACTTCGCAGGAACTATATCGTTATATAGGTGGAGTAGGAGCGAACACACTTCCTATTCCCATGATGAATATCCTGAACGGAGGTTCTCATGCTGATAATTCAATTGACTTTCAGGAGTTTATGATTATGCCGGTTGGAGCTTCTACCTTTTCTGAAGCAATCAGAATGGGATCTGAGGTGTTTCATCACCTGAAGGCTGTGCTGAAAAAAGGGAAGTACTCCACAAACGTAGGTGATGAAGGAGGGTTTGCCCCCAACCTAAAATCGAATGAAGAGGCCCTTACTGTCATTATGAAGGCTATCGAGAAGGCTGGATATAAAGCTGGAAAAGATATTTATATCGCACTTGACCCGGCCTCTTCAGAATATTATATCCCGGAAGAGAACTGTTATCATCTTAAAAAATCTACAGGAGAAAAACTCTCCCCTACTGAGATGGTAGCTTTCTGGAAAGATTGGGTAAACCGTTATCCTATTATCTCCATCGAAGACGGCATGGCTGAAGATGACTGGGAAGGCTGGAAATTAATGACCAAAGAACTTGGGAAAAAGATCCAGCTTGTGGGAGATGATATATTCGTTACGAATGTCGCACGCCTTGAAATGGGGATTGAAAAAGGTGTGGGAAACTCCATCCTCATTAAGGTTAATCAGATAGGAACACTCACTGAAACGATTGATGCCGTGAACATGGCATACCGTAATGGCTATACCGCAGTGATTAGTCATCGTTCAGGTGAAACAGAAGATACAACCATTGCCGATCTTGCAGTGGCCTTAAATACAGGTTTGATTAAAACCGGATCCGCCTGCAGAACCGATAGGATTGCAAAATACAACCAATTGCTAAGAATTGAGGAACAATTAGGTGACACTGCAATCTACCTCGGAAAGAACTTCAGGTTTGTGAAGTAGCAGAGATCCAATGATTTGTGAAAGTCCGCCTTATCAGGTGGGCTTTTTTTGTTGGAAAAATGTTGATATCTAATGTAGAATTCACTGGTTTCTTAGGAATTCGAGACATATATTTGAAGCGGCAAAGAAGCCTCTTTTTTATCCGGAAATCAATTTACGGCATGACCAGACCTATCTCTAAGATCTTGTTCATCTTTTTCCTTTTTGTTTTTCCGGTTTACCTATCTGCCCAAGCCAATCTGAAACTGGGGACTCGCTTTGGGGACAATTGGTTTATCGGGCTTTCTGGTGGCCCTACTTTCTTCTCTGGAGATCTCAATACCAACAGATTCTTACCTCAATCGGGAGACCTGACGTTTGCTGGTGCCTTTACTTTTGGCCGCCAGATCAGTAATGTTTTCTCCCTTCGAGGTCAAATACTCTATGGAAAGTTGGCAGGGAAGAAAGCAACCAGGCAGGATGGAACGCGTGTAGATACCAGTTTCAATACCACCGTTGTTGATTTCAATGTCAATACCATGATTAATTTCTCAAACTTGATTGGAGGATTCAATCCCAAGCGAGCTTTTTTTGTTTATGGAACAGTAGGGATAGGTGCGCTTTACTATCAAGCTACCCTCAGCGATCTGACCACCGGCTCGGTTTTACCTACCGGTAAACTGGCTGGAAAAGTTGCTGCCGTAATCCCTGTTGGAATTGGAGCCTATTACAGCATTGCAAACAAGGTTAATATCGGGCTTGAATATACCTTGCGAACCGTTACTTCTGATATGCTTGACGGGATTGATCAGGGATTTAAGATGGATATCTATAGCCTCATTTCCCTCAACGTGACGTTAAATCTGAATAAGGCCACCCGAAAGAAACCGGATGTGGTAGATTATAAAAAGGATGGCCCAATTATCCTGAATCTTCCAAAATGTGATCCTATTCCTCCGATGGCTAAAAACAATATGGGAATGGAGAGGCTGCCTTCTCCTCCGACCGTTGGACTCAACCTTGATAAGTATTACCTCTTTAAAGTACAGATTTTTGCTTTCGCTCAGAGAATCTATTCCCCTGAAACAATTAGAAAACGCTATAAAATCCCGATGCCTGTTGAGCGCGAATACAGCGATGGTCTCTATCGGTTCACTGTTGGCTCAACTGAATCTATTGCTGAGGCAAAAGATATACTTCAGCGGATGATGAATGCCGGCGTCAGCGATGCTTTTATCGTGGGCTACACAAGGGATGGAGAACGTACCTCTCTGAGGGATCTGAATTAATTTGATTCCTTCTTTACTTGCAGATTTGTTCGATGAAATTCAACGACTCCTGATCCAGAAGTCCGGTTCGGATTGCTTTTCTAAAATCATCACAAGCTTCATTTTGGTTTCCAAGGAAGAAATTTGCCAGGCCACGGTTGTAATAGACTGTCTTGAGAATGGAACTGTCAGCCTTGCCACTACCCATATATGCCAGGCAATAATCGAAGTCGGAAATAGCTCCCCGGTAATCAGACAATTTGAGTTTGGAAGCGCCCCTGTAGGAGTATATTGAAGGGATGATTGTGAGATCGGGCTTTAACTCCAAGGCTTTATCGAGATTCTGGACAGCCTCAGTATAACTACCGTTCTGGTATTTCCACATCCCTTCAAAATAGAGCCTCCGGTAATCACTGGTATTCGGCGTGGCCGAAGAGATTTCCATTGCGGTGGGTAAGATGGCTGGACCTGAATAGGTAAAATTCTTACAGTTGGCCCTGATATTTTCATCCATTCCGGCATCCTGTAACCCCATTTGGGTAGCTGTATTCCAATCCTGGCATGCTCCAGTCATGTCCTTAATGTTGAATTTGGCAACACCCCGATTATAAATCGTCGTAAGCCAGGCTGAGTAATACTCTCTTTCTGTCGGCTTCAGACTGATTGCCAAGTCATAATCTTTCATGGCTCCAGAATAGTCGCCCATCTGTTCCCTGGCATTTGCACGGTAAGCATATGTCATAAAAAACCGGTCGAAAGGGCAATATTTAGCTGCCTCTGTGAGATCTGAGATTGCCAGAGCGAAATCCCCTGCACGGTAGTGATAGACCCCCTGTTTGAACCAGTCTTCTCCCGTTTTTGGATCGGTTGTCGCAAGTGTTGGATTAATCTCATCATAGCGAATAAAGGCTCTGAATGTTGGGTAATCTGCTTCATAATAGCTGCTCCGGAATAGCTTGTCTCTGCTCTTCTCTTCCAGATAAGGGGTATAAAATTTCTTTTTATTCATGACTTGTATCAAACGGAAACGGGCAAGTTGTAACCCCTTTGCTTCAACTGGCCAAACCGCAATAAGGAGGTTATGGGCACAAATAGTTCCATTATCGAGGGTTTGTTGGATATTATATGCAATAGAGGAATTGAGAGTTTTCATGTCGTAGTCGATCAAGATCCCGCTGCAAAGAGCATCCATATTTAGGATATATGGCACATCCCAATCAACTTTGTTGGGCATTACCTCCTTTAATTTTGAAGCTTTAAATACAAAATAGTTTAGACCATCCTGCCAGTGCCAGAGTTCCATCAGAATAGGAAATTCATACCATCCGGTTTTATATTGGATAGTGAAGACGATATAGAGTTCATTTCTTACCATTACATCCCGGATCTCCAGGAGCTCAAAGTTGTTGCTGCCAAGTTTGTAATATGTCTTATTGCTTTTATTGAAGTCAGCAACTTTATAAGGGATTCGGTTCTGTGCCGAGATCCACTCTCCATTATTCTGCAGTGCATATCCAATCGCCTGCTCAAGGGAGGACTTCACTTCACTGATGATTGGCAGGTTCCCGATCGTTCGTTCCACGGGTTGCCCAAATAAAATTGAGGAAGTGAAGAGACTTACAAATAGAATTAGGATCTTTTTCATCAGCATCAGGATTGAACTTTTATCTGATTTATAACATTTAATAATAGATGTGACACGTGTATTATGTTTTTATTGAAAACCCCTACCACCTCATCCCAGGTAACTGCTGCTTCATCTGTTTTCCACGCATCGTAATCGGTCGAAAGAGCAACAGCAGCATAAGGTATCCCCGCTTCAAATGCTAGAACAGCTTCAGGAGCAATACTCATGTTGATGATGTCCGCTCCAAGTAATCGGAACATCTGCGACTCAGCTCTGGTTGAAAAACGCGGACCTTCAATTGTCACAACTGTCCCTCGTGCATGAACCGGTAGGCCAAGCTCCTGTGCACTCTCCAAAAGCAACCCCCTGAGATAAGCAGAAAAGGGGTCAGCCATCGGAACATGTATTGCATTGCCCAGCTCAAACTCTTCATAAAAAGTCAGATGCCTTCGCCGGGTGAAATCAATGAATTGGTCGGGTATCACAAAATCTCCCCGGTGAATTTCTTCTCTTAAGCTACCACATGCTGTCGTTGCAAGAATGTATGAACAGTTCAGTTCCTTGAAAGCAGATATGTTGGCCCGGTTGTTTACCTGTGAAGGAGGAATAGTATGCTCCCTGCCATGACGGGAAAGAATCACAACTTCACAAGGGCCAATTTGACCGGTATACAACGAGGAACTTGGAGGACCATAGGGTGTAGAAACATTAATTTCACGTGCGTTTTCAATTATATTCAGTTTCTCAAGCCCCGAGCCTCCAACCAGACCCACTCTCACCATACATTGATTTTTGTAGCGAATATACTGGAAAAGCAGCCAGATTCCCCGGAATTGTTGGATTCTTAATAACAAATACCAAGTAGTTTTTAACAATCCTATGAATGTCGCTTACGGGATTCCAAAATAAAGCAGTAATTTTGAAACATATTTAAAAAGGTTTCTATGTCGATTCAATATATTGGAGAACATCTTCTTGCAGGCCAATTCGGACAGGCCCTTTTGTGGGTTAGTTTCCTCTCAGCACTCCTTGCAACTATCTTTTATTTTCGCCTTCTTTCCTCAAAAAAAGAGCGAACTATTATGTGGCAACGGAGTGCCAGGAGTTTTTATTTTCTTCACGCACTTTCCCTTATCGGTGTTGCAGTCGTCCTCTATTACCTGATTTTTAATCATTATTTTGAATATTCGTATATATGGCAGTACTCTTCGCGCGATCTGCCAGTGAAATATATCATCTCTTGTTTCTGGGCAGGGCAGGAGGGAAGCTTCCTGGTATGGGCCCTTTTCCAGGCTCTTGTTGGATTGGTTGTTATACGAACAGCCAAAGATTGGGAGCCGGGAGTAATGGTGTTTTTCGCTCTATCTCAGGTGTTTGTAACAAGTATGATGCTTGGTGTCTCCTTTGGCAACTGGGAAATCGGAACATCTCCTTTCAGGCTTCTTCGTGATACTGTTGATTCCATTCAAGGCACCATATTTGAAAATGCCAATTACCTCACCACCTCTCTTGCCGATGGCAATGGGTTGAATCCCTTACTTGAAAATATCTGGATGACGATCCATCCTCCTATTCTATTCCTTGGTTATGCCCTTGCCCTCGTGCCTTTCAGCTATGCCATGGCTGCACTGGTGAGGAAAGAGTTTAACTCCTGGATAAAGATTGTCTTGCCATGGACCCTTCTTTCGTTATTACTGCTAGGGGCCGGCATCCTACTTGGTGGCGCCTGGGCATATGTATCTCTCACGTTTGGAGGATTCTGGGCCTGGGACCCGGTAGAAAATTCATCCCTCGTTCCCTGGATGACACTGGTAGCAGCATTACATTTTATGCTGGTCTCCCGGAAGCAGAATCATGCCTTAATTGCGGCTTTTATTTTTTCTACCCTCTCCTATATCCTTATCCTCTTTGCTACCTACCTTACCAGGAGTGGCGTATTGTCTGAAACTTCAGCCCACTCCTTTGGCGACAACGGAATGGCGACCCAACTGGTATTGTTCCTGTTAACATTCCTGGTGCTTGCTGTCGGGCTTATTTTCCGTAACAGAAGTCAGCTTAAACTAAAACGTAAAGAACTACTCCTTTCAAGAGAATTCTGGATGTTCATTGGTTCTCTGATCATTGTCCTTTCGGCTTTTCAAATCATGTTCACCACCTCTATTCCTGTGTTCAATGCCATTTTCGGGACAAACTTTGCTCCACCTACAAATGCAGTTGGTTTTTACAACCGCTGGCAAACTCCTTATGCTCTTCTGATCGCCGGTTTTATTGGTTTTAGTCAGTTCCTTAACTTCGACAGGAATGATACCAGTGCCTTTTTACGCAAAGTGATTATCCCTCTCGTAATTTCAATAGGATTGACAATCCTGTTTATCGTAAATGGAGTGGTTCGAAGCGGAAGTTACATTCTCTTCCTCTTTTTCATCTGGTTTGCCCTGACAGCCTCATTGATGAATCTGATCTTTACAACCTCAAAGTCCAGGAACCTTCCAGCAATTATAACCCACATAGGATTTGTCATTTTTTTACTTGGTGTACTCATCACCTTCTCTAATTCCAAGATCATCTCATCCAATACCTCTGGTTTCGATCTCGGAGATTTACGTGCAAACAAAGAGAATCTGTTACTGATGAAAAGTGATACAACCTATATGGGGGGATTCTATATCACTTATGTTGACGCTGTTAAAAACGGGAACACCACAACCTATCAGGTCGATTTTCTTAATCGTGTGAAAGGTGAATACTCCTATCAATTCAGTCTCTACCCATCAGTAAACAGTCATCCGCGCATGGGTGCTGTGTACAATCCAGATACCAGGAATTTTATCCTTCGCGACTATTATATGTACATCGCTTCGGTTGGGAGCACATCCGATTACATCGTCATTAAAGCAATATTAAATCCCTACATCAACGTGCTCTGGCTGGGAACTATGGTGATGCTGTTTGGTTTTACCTGGGCGCTGATAAGAAGAGTTCGCAGTTAGTAATACTTGATCTCTTTTACTCTTCCGGCGCGGTCATAGAATGTCCATTTCCCGGTGCGGTATCCATTTGTAAAATAGCCATCGATGTACTTTCCCATGGTGCCCTCTTTGTACCATTTGACAACTGGTCCTGTATAGGGTTGCCCCTGGTAATACTTTATCGGTCCACCGGTAAGCATGTCCCAGTTTACCGCTTTGGGTTTCGGAGGTTCGACCTCTTTTGGTTTCTCTTTTTCGTTTCCGATCGTTCCACCAAGAGATGACTTGGATGCGCTACTTTCAGGTGCAACAGATCCTTTTGAACCGGCACTGCTTTCCATTGTGCTTTCATTTGAAAGGCCTTCTTCCTCTGGTCTGGCTCCTTCATGTCCCAGACGGTTGCCGAGTTTGTAGATCTCCTGATCGTCCTGTTCCCCATTTTCGGCCCAGTAGGACCAGGTTCCCTCTTTCAGCCCATCTCTATAAATACCCTCCATCTCCTTTTGCCCGTTTGCGTAATAATAGATCCACAGGCCCTCTTTTAATCCATTTTTTACCTCTCCTTCAAACTCCACTTTTCCTGCCACATATGAGATAATCTCTCCTGTAAATGGCTCTTTGTCATTCACAAGATAAAATAATCCATTACGATCCTGGAGTTGATCGAAGTTGACTTTTTTAGTGACGCATGAACTGAAAACCAGGATAATACCTGCGAGGATGAGAAATTTTTTCATAGCGATGCGATTAATTTTATCCAAAGCTATAAAATTTTAACAAATCAAATGGCATGAAAAAGACTATTTCTCCTTGTCTTTAAGCATAGGAACGAATCGAAATGCTCCATGTTCACTTTTTTGATATCCTCCATCTGCAGTCTTTATCAGGACAGTCATGGTTTGAACATCGTCGGGCCCAAGTGGGATCACCATGATGCCTCCTGGCTTGAGTTGTTCTACCAGCATGTCAGGAATTGCAGGAGCTGCGGCAGTGATAAGTATTCTGTCGAAAGGGGCATATGCCGGCAATCCTTTATATCCGTCACCAAAAAAAGTTTTTACGGAGTGATACCCCAGGGTAGGAAGGAGCTGGCTGGTTTTGGTATAGAGTGTCTTATGTCGTTCAATGGTAAAAACTTTGGCCCCCATCTCAGCCAGAATAGCTGCCTGATATCCCGATCCGGTCCCAATCTCAAGAACCCTGGTTCCTTTACTGACATCCAGTAACATGCTTTGAAAAGCTACGGTGTAAGGTTGGGAGATGGTTTGTCCGGCTCCAATTGGGAAAGGTTTATCCTCATATGCATACTCCAGAAAGGAGGAGTCAAAGAAAAAATGGCGGGGAAGTTTCTCGATAGCTATAAGGACATTCTGTGCTTTAATCCCCTTTCTCCGGAGTGTCTCCACAAGTTGCTTTCGAAGCCCTTTGTGGCGAAATGAATCAATCATCGTTGCAGGTTTGTTCATTGATTGCAGGTATGGGGATGCATTTTTTGGCGAAAATACTAAATTCAATCAGCACAAAGGCTTACTTTTGTAAAAAGTTATCGGATCAGATATGTTAAAAATTGGTGTTTTAGGAGCAGGTCACCTTGGGAAAATTCACATCAGGTGTATCAAAGATATTCCAGGATTTGATCTGGTAGGATTTTACGATCCCAATCCGGAGATCGCTGTCCAGGTTGAGACAGAGTTTCAGATTAAGAATTTTGGAACACTGGATGAACTCGTGGATGCAGTAGATGTAGTGGATATTGTAACTCCAACTGTATCCCATTTTGAGTGTGCTTCCAAGTCGCTTAAGAAATACAAGCACGTATTTATAGAGAAGCCCATTGTAACCACCCTGCAGCAGGCTCGTGAATTGATTAAGATTGCCGGGGAGGCAAATGTGAAAGTGCAGGTGGGTCATGTCGAGAGGTTCAATCCGGCCTTCCTGGCTGTTGAACCCTATTTCAACAAACCTATGTTTATCGAGAGCCATCGTTTGGCCCAGTTCAATCCAAGAGGCACAGATGTCCCTGTGATACTGGATCTGATGATTCATGACATTGATATTATTCTTAGCGTGGTGAAAGCTAATATACGTAAGATCTCTGCCAGCGGGGTTTCTATTGTAAGCGATACACCCGACATAGCCAATGCACGTATTGAATTTGACAATGGATGTGTAGCCAACCTTACTGCATCAAGGATATCACTTAAGAATATGCGGAAATCACGATTCTTTCAGAAGGATACCTATATTTCTGTCGATTTTCTAAATAAAGAGGTTGAGGTTGTACGGATTCAGAATGCTGACCCAACGAGCAAATCTCAAGCCCTGTTTACCCTGGATCTTGGTCCCGAAAAAGGGGTGAAGCAGATTTTTTTCAATAAACCGGAAGTCAAATCCCTGAATGCGATTAAAGCCGAACTCGAAAGTTTTCATTCTGCTATCGTCAACAATACCATACCGCCTGTTACCATTAGCGATGGTTACAGCGCACTCGATGTGGCTTACCAGATCATAGAAAAGATCAACCAATCGGCTGTCAACCTATAAAATCAACACCTCTGAGTATGTTGATTTCTTTTCAATAGTAACAGTACAATATATCCTCCAACTGCCCGTTACCAAAATACTGAAAGAACCAATTGTCATTTATGAACATTCGGATATTTCCCATCTCTTTTTATATTGCTCTTATCGCTATTCTGATTACCTCCTGCGAAAAATTCAAAGGTGACCAGGAAGTACCGGCCTATGTTACCATCGATTCAATTTATTTGACTACCAGCCCTTCTGTTCAGGGATCGGCATCAGCGAGTATTGTTGATGCGTGGGTATACCTTGACGATGACCTGATTGGTGCATTTCAGCTACCGGCAAGGTTTCCTGTTCTTGCCCGGGGAACACATAATTTGAAAATACTTTCTGGGATCAAATTAAATGGGATTGCCGCCACCCGGACGACTTATCCGTTCTTTGCCCCTATTGAATTAACAGCCAACTTCGCCGAGCTAGACACCACAGCTGTTGGAATACAAAAGACCAACTACCAGTCATCCACTATATTTGACCTGATTGAAGGGTTTGAAGGCATCACTATTGCGTTGGATACAACAACCCGAAGTGATGTGGGTCTGGATCTTACTGCCCCTGGTGATTCACTGACATTTGAAGGAAGCCATTCGGGAATTGTTCAGATGGATACATTGAACGAGCTTTTTGAATGCGTCAATAACAAAGATTTCACTATCCCCTTTGCACAGGTGTTTTTAGAGATGAATTTCCGAACCAACAGAGTGTTTGTCGTCGGAATATATCTCTATGGGGCGACTTCGATCCAGCAGGTTCCGGTTATTTACCTGAATCCCACCGGAGATCAATGGAAAAAGATCTATATCGATCTTACAAACAGCCTGAATGCATACCCCGGTATGCAGAAGTTCAGGATCTTTATCTCAGCGATTCAATCTACTCCAGAACCCGCTGCCCTCATACTTTTTGATAACATTAAGGTGGTAACCAGAACTGTAGAATAATGAACAGGAGACTTCAGGTATTTAAGTATGTGATAGCTGATTATTTCGCCGCACTTATCGCCTGGTTTTTCTTCTTCTGCTACCGTAAAATGGTTGTAAATCCTGGCGTTTTTCAACAGCCGGATATCATCTTTACCGACAATAAACTCTATATTGGTCTTGCAGTCATTCCATTGCTGTGGCTGATCTTTTATGTGTTGATAGGAACCTATCGGAAAATTTTCAGGAAGGGGAGACTTCGTGAATTCGGAATTACAGTTCTTACAACAGCTATTGGGGTTACTGTCATATTCTTCAGCCTCATTCTCGATGATGTGATCATCACCAACCGGACCTATTTGCATTTCTATTTCGCTCTTTTCTTCCTTCACCTCTTCTTTACAGCTTCCCTCAGACTTTATCTTACTTCTCGAACAGCATATAAGATTCATCATAAACTAATTGGGTTTAACACCATCATCGTGGGTAGCAACGGAAATGCCATCTCTATCTATAAGGACATTGAAAATCAGGAAGAGTCATCAGGGAATAATTTTGTGGGTTTTGTCAACGCACAAACATACAAAACCTACAAGTTGGGGGAGTTTTTACCACATCTTGGCGAACTGAAAGATCTGCACCGGATCGTAACGGAATATCAAGTGGAAGAGGTAATCATTGCTATTGAACATTCTGAAAATCATACAGTTGAAAAAATCATTACCGCGCTTGAGGATACCGATGTTGTGATCAAGATTATCCCGGTTATGCAGGATATCCTGATGGGTTCAGTGAAAACCACCTCTATCTTCCATGCCCCACTCATCCAGATATTTCCCGATCTGATGCCCGATTGGCAGATGTCGCTGAAACGGATTTTTGATATTTGTGTTTCTGCCATCTGCCTGGTCATCCTTTCGCCCATCATGTTGATCACGGCTATTGCTGTTAAGACTACCTCGCCCGGCGGCGTTTTGTTTTCTCAGGTACGCGTCGGGTTAAAAGGGCATAAGTTCGTTATGCATAAGTTCCGAACGATGTATCAGGATGCGGAACAGGATGGTCCTCAGCTCTCTTCAGAGAACGATCCACGGATTACACGTGTTGGCAGATTTCTCAGGAAAGTGAGGATCGATGAGATTCCTCAGTTTTATACGGTACTGAAAGGGGATATGAGTATTGTTGGTCCACGTCCCGAACGACAGTACTATATCGATCTGATCATTGAACGTGCTCCTCATTACCGACTGCTTCATAAAGTAAAACCTGGTATTACTTCATGGGGCCAGGTAAAATATGGCTATGCTGAGAACGTAGATGAGATGGTGGACCGACTGAAGTTTGATATCTTATATATTGAGAACATGTCTCTTGCTATGGACTTCAAGATAATGATATATACTGTGTTAATCATTCTTCAGGGGCGAGGAAAGTAGAATATCCCCAAGCAGACTCATCACCTCTCCAGCTTTTCCCTTTAAAAAAATATCAGTAATCCCGTTTGTATAATTTGATTCTTCGGGATTAATCTCGATGATCTTAGCTCCATTCTGCTTTGCCATGGGAGGAATCTGATTGGCTGGCATCACCTCTCCTGTAGAGCCGATAATCATGAATATATCTGATTTGCCAGCGGCATCATAGGCAGCAATCATAGGCTCCTGTGGGATCGGTTCACCAAAGAAGACAAAATCAGGCTTCAGTAACCCCTGGCAATCCGGACATCGCGGAGGAAGTTCTTTCAGGCTGATCTCCCCGTACGGAAACGCACTCAAACAGGCAAGGCAGACCAGTGTCATGGAGTTTCCGTGAAATTCATAAACCTGGGTGCTTCCGGCCTCCTGATGCAGGTTGTCAATATTCTGTGTGATAATCCTGTGCAGCATTCCCTCTCTCTCCATTTCAGCCAGCATGAGATGAGCACTATTGGGAATAGCTTTTCCAAAGAAATCATAAAAAATCTGTTTGATCACTTTCCACGACTCTTCTGGTTGCGAGAGAAAAAAACCAATCTCCAGATACCTTGGATCATATTTGTTCCAGAGGCCTTCCTCCCCACGAAATGGAGGGATCCCACTCTCTACAGAGATGCCTGCCCCCGTAAAAGCTGTGGTAAATTTTGAATTTCGTAACAGGATTGCTGCTTCCTGAACCGCTTGTTCCAGGTTATAACTCACTGATCTATGGAATTAAAGTGTGCTGGTTTTAAAGAATTGGGTAAATTTACAGCAAATTCAGAACATATGAAACAGATTCTCCTTATCCTTTTGGCCATAATATCTTTCCATTTTTCTGGCTCCCCTGCAGAAAAGCAAAAAGTATATAAAATAAAAATCGGTATATCGGAAGAGCCACCATTTGTGATCTTCGATAGTAATAGGGTTCTGGGTATTTCGATGGATTTATGGAGAGATGTTTCAGATAGTTTAGATATTAAGTACGAGCTTATCAAGTTCTCAAACTATATAGACCTGATGAAATCGTTGAAGAGAGGAGGAATAGACATGACAATCAACCCAGTCACTCTGACCGATAACCGCCTGATAAATTTTCGCATGTCTATCCCATTTTACACCTCCAGGCTTGGACTGGCGCAGCGATCCAAGTATCAGATTCCTCTGATCTCCTCTTTGCTGCCGTTGCTGAACTGGCGAACCCTCAAACTGGTCCTTTTGCTCTGCTCGGTGGTATTTGTCTTTGCTTTTCTTATCTGGATGGCAGAGAAACGGAAGAATACCGATCAATTCAGAAAAGGGCATAAAGGGATCGGCGATGGGATCTGGTGGGCTTTTGTTACCTTGACAACTGTTGGTTACGGGGACAAAGTGCCCAAGACAAAACTGGGAAAAACCCTGACAATCATTTGGATGTTCTACGCGATTACTCTATTATTTATCTTCACTGCGGAGGTCTCGTCCGAACTTACTGTTACTAAGCTTCAGGGCAATTTATCAACCATTGAAGATTTGCGGAAGATGAAGCTGGGGACACTCGAACAAACAGGTTTTTCCTCTTTTTGCCGGATTAACCGAATTCAATACACGCCATTTACTGATTTTTCGGCGGGGCTTAAGGCAATCGATGAAAAACAGATCGAAGCTTTTGTCGGGGATGTCGCTTCCCTGGAGTACCTATTCGACAAATATAAGTTGGGGAAAGACCTGGTGATAATTCCAAGCACCCTGAATGAACAATATTTTTGTTTTGCTGCTAACCACGCGCACAACTACCTGATTGACCGGATTAATCCAATCATCCTGAATATCACGGAAAGCACCGAATGGGTCGAGATTCTTTACAAGAATGGGATTAACCAGTAGCCTCTATTTTAGCCAGCGGTCAAGCCAATTAAAGAAAGTCCGCTGCCAGAGAATTCCATTTTGTGGTTTAAGTACCCAGTGGTTCTCATCCGGGAAATAGAGAAATTCAGCCGGGACCCCTTTCAGTATTGCTGCATTGAAAGCAGTCATCCCCTGTGTGAACACCACCCTGTAATCAAGTTCCCCATGAATGATTAAAATCGGAGTATCCCAGTTTTGAACAAACTTATGCGGCGAATGGGCATAAACCTCCTGTGCCACTTTGTTCGACTTATCCCAGAAAGCTCCACCTTTATCCCAGTTCTCAAACCACATCTCTTCTGTTTCCAAGTATTGTGCCTCTTCATTGAAGATGCCGTCGTGGGCTATGAATGCCTTAAACCTTCCCTGGTGGATGCCTGCCAGGTAATAGACAGCATACCCGCCGGCACTTGCACCGATAGCTCCCAACCGGGTCTCATCAATAAATGGCTCTTTTGCCAGTACATCAATGGCAGTAAGGTAGTCCTGCATGCTCTTCCCATGATAATCGCCACTGATCTGCTCCTGCCATGCCTGCCCGAATCCTGAACACCCCCTGCGGGCAGGTGCAACGATGATGTAGTCATTGGCAGCCATGATCTGGTAGTTCCAGCGGTAATGAAAACTCTGGCTGAGAGGACCCTGAGGACCACCTTTGCAATAAAGAATAGCCGGATATTTTTTCGTGGGATCAAAATTGGGAGGATAGATCACAAAGACCTGCATGTCGAGATTGTCATGTGTTTTGATCCATCTCTCTTCCACCTTACCCATGGTTAGCTGAGACAGTAACTCTTTATTCGTAAATGTGATCTGCGAGGCATCACCTGTTTCGGGATCAATGGCGAACAATTCGGTTGGCAGCGACATAGTCTGTTTTGCTGAGATCAGTTTTCCGTCTGCTGGGACTACGTTTCTGTAGTCCTGTAATCCTTCAGTGATCTGTTTGATCGTTCGGGCCCCAAGGTCGTACTTATATACCTGAAAAGCGCCATGCCAGTCACTGGTGAAATAGATATTCTTGCTGTTAGCATCCCATGCAAGGCTGCCGGCATTCTGGTCAAATCCCTTCGTGGCATAGGTTTTTTCCCACGTTGAAGTGTTTACGACGAAGAGACGGTTCTGGTCCGATTCATACCCATCCCGCTCCATGCTTTCCCACGCGATGTAATTTCCATCAGGAGAGTATAAGGGGGATACGTCGAACCCCATCATCCCCTGGGTCATATTGGTCGCTTCTCCAGTTTCCAGGGTATAAAGATAGATGTCGGAATTGGTAGAGAGAGTGGCTGCCTTGCCAACCATCTTCTGACAGGTATAGGCAATGACTTTGCTGTCGGGACTCCAGTTGACCTGCTCAATGCCTCCGAAAGGCTTCAATGGCGACTGGTAAGGTTCTCCAGGCATGATATCAGTGTCGCCCCATACCTTTATTCCATCGTAGTTCGCATAGAACACATGACTGTACGAATCCACCCAACTGTCCCAGTGACGGTAAAGTAAATCATCCATAATACGGCCAGATGCCTTTGGGAGTCCTTCATAAAGATCCTGGAATTTATTCTCCAGGTATACCTCTTTTGTATAGAGGATCATGGTTTGATCAGGAGAGTATTTAAACCCGGTTATCCCATCGTCAATATTTGTGATTTGAATATGTTCGGAACCATCCGGGTTCATTTCCCATAGTTGCACCGATCCGCTTTCAGAAGAGAGGAATCCAATCTTTTTTCCGTCAGGGCGCCATAATTCGTTGAATTCACTTTTTGGAGAGTGAGTCAGTTGTTTGTAATCTTCACCATTTACAGATACAGAGTATAGTTCCCTGTTTCCTTTGTTCTGTTCAATAGAATAGTAGGAAACCCCATAGAGGATGGTTTGTCCATTGGGGGAGACCTCAGGACCGCTTACCCTTCCAAAAGACCAGAGCACTTCGGGTGTCATCAGGTTACTAGTGAGGGTCAGGTTTTGTTTTTCGATCAATGGGGCAACTTCACCTTTTTGACCCGATGGTGTGCAGGCAGCAAGTCCCGCTAATGCCGCAATCAGCAGCAAAGAGAATGTGTTTTTCATGTGAATTGGTTTATGAACTTTTCAATGGATTTACCAGGTAAGTGGTAAAATTAAGAAAAAAGATCACAACTTCCGCATGGCCACAAGTATTGATTCCATGGTGCTGCTTGCTTACTTCACGCCGTCCAGGCCGGAACTGCTCATTTGGTAAAGCTTTGAATTGTCAAGGAATCTTGTATAGTATGAATATTCATCCTCGATGCGCCACTCTCCCTGACTTAGTTCTACATATTTCCCTTCAGGAATTTTGATGGTGACCATGATCTTTTGACCTCTCCAGCAATCATCCTGCGGAAATGTCCCCACGTGATCGAGAAAGAGCGTGTCGCCCGATTGCCCGAGGTTGTAGTGAACCATGCTAAGACGGGTTTTGGCTTCAAAGGAAGATTTTCCCCTTGCATAGCCACGCCTGATCACCTCTACCTGATCCCCTTTTGCCTGTTCGACCCTGATTGAGGGTGCCAGGTATACGTGACTCTCCTGATCGGTGTACAGGGTTACGTTATCAAACACTTCGTAGGCATCCAGTGAAATCTCATCAATGGGCCCCCAATCGGAATAACTGAGATAGATGGTATCTGACGCAGGTTGTACAATCTCGATTCGCAGCTGATCTGATGCATCTGCCTTTACCAGGTTGTATATTTTAAACGAGTAAAATACTCCGATCACCAGTCCAATCAGCCAGATGTTAAAAAGTGTAATTCCAACATACTTAATCCCTTCAAACCGGAAGATCAATTTTATCCCGGAATAAAGGATCAGAAATATCGGGATGCCAAAGAGAATCAGTATGGAAGCCTGGATAAAGAAAGGATTGAAGGAGCATCCCAGAATAAGATTAAGCAATGATGGGAAGGACATGATCAGAACGTCGGTATCGAGCAGGATTGAACCACCCCAGCCGAATACGAGAGCCAGGAATGCGATGAAGAAACTAATTCCTACCAACACAAGTGTAATTCCTATTATTATTAGCAGGATTCTTCCAAAAACTCTCAGCACCTCCATGACACATTTCAGCATCTGTTCAATAGGAGAGGGGGATGCTCCGCTACGCCGGAGATTCTGTTTCGTTGTCTCTGTCAGGTTCTTAAGCTGGTCTTTGAGTGAACTAACCTCTTCCTGGATAGACTTTTCAATGTTGGAGATGTTAACTTTCTCTCCTCGCATCTCCAGTTTCTCAGTGGTTGTGTTTGCCTCAGGTATCACTACCCAGAGAATCAGGTAGAGCAAAGCTCCAAAACCACCCACAAATACGCTGATAATAAATAGGATCCGGATGATGACCGGGTCCCAGTGCAGGTAAGCTCCGATACCCCCGCAAACACCACCTATGATTTTATTGTCAGGGTCTCTGTAAAACCTTTTTCCACTAGTGCTTGTTTTTATGGAAGGAGCAGTTTCCCCAGAGCTATCTTCATCGGCGAACTGACTGGGCTGTCCCATCACCACGATGACTTCATTCACGTCCTGGATGGAGATTACCTGCTTTGCCTGACCAAGCTTTTCCTGCAGGAGTTCGGCGATGCGCGCTTCTATATCATCAATGATATCGTTACTTCCATCAACCGATTGAAAATGTTTCTTTAGGCTCTCCAGGTAATTGTTTAGTTTTGTATATGCATCCTCGTCGATATGGAAGATGATCCCACTGACATTGATATTTACAGTCTTTTTCATGTTTTTTTTGTTAAGCAATGATTGTTTCAACGGCCACGGCAAGTTCCTGCCAGCCAATCTTCAGATCATTTAACACCGCTTTTCCGATGTCGGTGATCTGAAAATACTTTCGGGGTGGCCCCGAATTGGACTCTTCCCACCGGTAAGTGGTGAGACCATCATTTTTTAACCTTGTTAGCAAAGGATACAATGTTCCTTCTACGATGATCAGTTTGGCCTCTTTCAACTTCTCGATGATGTCGGAGGCGTATGCGTCCTGCTCGGCAATAATTGAGAGAATACAGAGTTCAAGGACTCCTTTGCGCATCTGGGCTTTTTGATTTTCGATATTCATGCGGCAAATATAATACATAAAAATGTACTATGCAATACAAAGTACTAAAAAGTTATTAACAATATTTTATAGCATAGTAGTGTGAGAAGTGAAATAGTGAAATAGTGAAAAGCGAGAAGCGAAATGGTGATGAAGGGATGAAGGGATGAGGGGAAAAATTCGTAAATCGAAAATCGAATCATCCGGAGATCAAACCGATCGTAATGATGTGGTCAGGACTATTTAGTCGGTTTCACGGTCATCAGGGGTTGCTTGAGCCCTTTTGCTTCCTTCAGGTAGGCTTTTACTGATCCGACCAGGATTTTTGCCTCTATATAAATAGGTATCTTGTTTGGATCATCACTCACCCACACAAACATTTCCTGACCTTTGGTAAATATCGTTCCCTCGATCATTTTGGCAGAGAACTTATTACATGGGTATAATGTACCGTCGGGGTGTTCAATAATCTCCTTGTCGTTGCGCCTGACACTTATAGTGTAAATACCATCATCAAGGGCAACATTCACTGGGATGGAGTCACCGTTTTGAATTGAATCGAGATTCAAGGAGCGTACGTAATAGACAGATGCCAGCATGTCGTATGTGCATTGAGCCATGCTGAAGGTGTCGACGGTCATAGGAGTATCGTTTATCTTGAGGTTGCTGAAAATGAGTCTTCTGGAGTAGTCGAACCACGATTTGTTTTGCATTTGAAAGCCCCCTTCATAAATATATCGCTGAAATTCGATCGTCTGAAGGTTGGTTGTGTCAAGCCAGGTCTCATACGTATCCCGTACCTTAAAAAGAAAATCATACGACTTAAATGTCCGTCCTGTACTGATGAGATGCCAGGCGGGCTTCTCCTGTTTTAACTCAAGTTTTGTTTTAAAAGTAACAATTCCTGCATCTACCCATATAGGACCCCAGTTATAGGATACGATATAGGTGATCTCTTCGCCATTAATAAACGCATCATCTGATGTTGTACATTGACTATAGGAGATTAAGGGGAGTAAAGATCCAAGCCAGAGGCAAGTCATTAAAACAAACAGAAAAAAGGGACGATCACATTGCACTAAATATAATTTAGAATTGTACAATGTTACTGAAAATATTACCTTTATTATAATTATTCTCGATTATAACATGATCTAATACACGATGCCTATTATATAATCCAACATGAATAATCCGATTCCATACCTGCCTCAAACATTTCAAAAGATTATTTCTTTCCTGAAAACGAGGAAGATACACCCAAGAGTTGTTTTTTTTACGTTGGGGATTCTTGCAACTCTATGGTTTTTAATTCGTGTAATCCCAAAGCCCAGCAGGGCAGGGTATCCTTGCATGCAAGCAACAGCTCCGTTTATGTCAGGATTTATCCTGTACATGGTGAGTTTGGGAGGGACGGTTCTAGCACTGAAGCGCTTCAAGCATTACCTCATTGCACCAAATTTCATCGTTGCGTCTCTTCTGCTTATAGCTGCAACGATCCTCTACCTCTTTTCCAATACCTTATTGCAACCAGCTTCTTTTGCTAATCAGTCTGTGGTCAAAGCTGGTGAGTTCCCCCCGAATGCCCCGATAGGAATAGCACAGGGAATTTTCCCTGGTCGGGTTACATGGATGTGGGATCCGGATGCCACCAATGAAAACTGTACCAACACTTCAAACAATGACGGAGTAATTGATGCAGGAGATGATGCCTGGTTCATGGAAAAAAACAATAATGCGACGAAGATCGATAGCATGATCATCAAGTCGTTGCTTTCGCTTACCGGGGCAACGGGGACATCTGAGGCATGGGATCTGATCTTCAGGAAGTATAATATAAATAACGGATACGGGGATATAGGCTATACTGCAGGACAGAAGATACTTCTTAAGTTGAATGCCACATCTGCTTACGGAGGAATTGCAACAGGAAAGTATTATGCCAATTTAAGTCGTTCCGATAACCTTTCAGTGAATGTATTTACTGCTGAAACTAATCCATACATTGTTTTGTCTATGCTCCATCAACTGGTAACTCATGCCGGAGTGCCTCCAAATATGATCTACATTGGCGATCCGGCCCGGAATATCTACAAGGAGTTTTATGATCTCTGGCATGATGAATTTCCTGATGTAAACTACCTTGGCAACAACCTTATCCATCCTGAATTGGATATCGTTAGTCTGGGAAGAACACCAGTAGTCAGAACCAATGAAGATAAGGTATTCTTTTCCGATCATGGAACGGTAATGCCAGATGCCGTTTCAGATAAGTTGTTTACCATTTTCGAAGAAATTGATTATCTCATCAACATTCCCACCATGAAGGCTCATGCAACAGGGGGAATAACACTTGCGGCAAAGAATCATTTTGGTTCGTTTACACGGGATTGGGCTATGCATCTGCACAGTGGGTTGATGGATGGCACCGATGATCCAATCCGTTTGGGTTATGGTCTCTACCGTGTACAAACCGACATTATGATGCATAATTTGCTCAGTGGAAAGAATCTGTTGATGATTGTTGATGGATTGTATCCGAGCGACGAAGCCCTGGCTGTCCCATTAAAATGGAGTTCAATCCCCTTTGAAGATGATTGGTGCTCCTCCATTTTCATGTCACTCGATCCGGTAGCCATCGAATCGGTTTGTCACGATTTTCTCAGAACCGAATATAACGGACCCACAATTGCCACAAGTCGTCCTAACTGGTTTGGAGTTGACGACTACCTGCATCAGGATGCAGACTCATCTCTTTGGCCAGAAGATATCATCTATGATCCGGATGACGATGGGGTGTTGATAGCCTCTCTGGGGGTTCATGAACATTGGAATGATTCACTGAATAAGCAATATACGCGTAACCTTGAGACAGGAGAGGGGATCGAGTTGATCAAGGTTCATGAGATCAATACAGGCGTTGGCCCAATTCAACATCATCTGAATATTCTGGTGTACCCAAATCCGACATCCGGTTTTATCCAAATTTCAAACCAGGAAATCCATGAAGTTAGCTATAGTGTGGCTGATATGAATGGATTACTGGTGGCCACCGGGAAAATTAATAGCCATGAAGAGGAACAAGTTGACCTGACTCACTTTTCTGCAGGCATCTATTTGATTGGAGTTATAAATGCCAGTGGGAAATATTATGTTAAAATTGTCAAACAATAGATACAGCATGAAAACCATAACAACCACCTTTTCACAACGGACAATGTGGGTTAGCATCTTGATGGACACAGGAGCGCTGGTATTTATCTACCTTGTTCCATCCATCTCCCACCTGATCAGTTTACCTGTCTATTTGATTGAACCCATGCGATTGATGCTTATTCTGGCTCTGGTTCATACCAATAAAAAGAATGCATACATGCTTGCACTCACCATGCCGCTGTTCTCGTTTTTAATCTCCAGCCATCCGGTTGTTCCAAAGATGATGCTTATTACTTTTGAATTGGTATTGAACGTTTTCCTGTTTTATCTCCTGTCCAAACGGATGAAGTATCTGTTCCCTGCTATTCTGTTAAGTATATTGATCAGTAAAACAATATACTACATACTGAAATTTGGCTTGATTGAATTAATGGTCATCGATACCGGGCTGATCACGACGCCTGTTATGGTTCAATTGGTCACGACTTCGGTATTTAGTCTGTACGTGTATTTATTCTACACAGGTTCTGGCAAGGAGGATATAGCCGGCATTAAATGAAAAATGGCGAACCGGTTTTCACCATTTTGCCATTTCACCATTTCGCTTTTTATTCTCGTAGCGTGGACGAGAGTTGAACTCGTGACCTCCGGGTTATGAATCCGACGCTCTAACCAACTGAGCTACCACGCCAGTTTTGCGGGTGTAAAGGTAATCGATTCAGATTTACGATCAAAGAAAAAGTGAAATCATACATCAGGCAACCACAATCGTCTTCACATTCACGAACTCCCTGATGCCGTGGCTCCCAAGTTCCCGGCCGTATCCCGATTTCTTGATTCCTCCGAACGGAAGCCGTGGGTCGGATTTGGTCATGCCATTGACAAATACGGCACCGCTTTCCACCTGTCGCGCGATATGTTCCCCTTGTTTGATGTCATTAGTCCAAACACAACCTCCCAGTCCGAATACAGAGTCGTTAGCTACGCTCACAGCCTCTGCTTCGGTAGAAACAGGGATAATGGCAAGCAACGGCCCGAAAGTCTCTTCTGAATAGGCTGGCATGCCTGGTTTGACATTTGTAAGGATGGTAGGCTGATAGTAACACCCTTCTCGTTCGTATCGGGCACCTCCCGCGATCAGAACTGCTCCCATCCGGATTGACTCCTGCACCTGACGTTCGATATCGTCCACCAGGTCGAGGCGGGCCATAGGGCCGATGTTAGTTTCAGGATCCATTGGATCCCCAACTTTCAGCCCTTTAAATGCTTCGTGGATCCGATGAGTAAACTCTTCCAGCACCTTCTCCTGAACAATAAATCGCTTAGCTGCAATGCAACTCTGGCCCTGATTGATGAGACGGGCAGTGACAGCAGCAGGAACAGCCAAATCCAGATCCGCATCATCCAGTATGATGAAGGGATCTGATCCGCCCAGTTCCAGCAGACTTTTTTTGATCTGCCGGCCTGCAGCGGAAGCTACCTGGCTTCCGGCATATTCACTGCCGGTTAATGTTACAGCGACAACTGCAGGATGGTCAATTACCGGATCCACCATGCTGGAAGGGATCATCAGGGAACGGAAAAGATTTTTTGGGAAACCGGCTTCACGGAAAATATCCTCAATAGCCAGTGCACATCCAGGCACGTTGGAAGCGTGCTTCAACAGTCCACCATTCCCGGCCATCAGGGCAGGAGCAGCAAAGCGGAAGACCTGCCACAGAGGGAAGTTCCAGGGCATCACCGCCAGAACAATTCCCAAAGGCTGGTATGCAACGAAGCTTTTGGAAGCATCTGTTTCGATCACTTCATCCTGAAGAAAGGATTGCGCATTCTCAGCATAATATTCGCAAACCCATGCGCACTTCTCTACTTCGGCTTCCGACTCCCGGATGATTTTTCCCATCTCAAGGGTCATGAGTTGTGCCAACTCTGTCTTACGAGTTCGAAGCAAGTCGGCAGCTTTCAACATTAACTCACGACGAAGGGAGACGGGAGTAGTTTTCCATTGAAGCCACTCCTTATTGGAAAGGTTGATGATCTCAATAACCTCTTCGGTCGAGTGTTCACGGTACTCTTTGATAATTTTGTTGGTTGCAGGATTGATGCTTTTCATGATATTTATTCGCTAAATTATCCATTCCAATAGTGCTCATGAATACTTTGCATTTCGCTTTTCGCTTTTCGCTTCGGCCTGAAATGATAGGACTAAAGCCCTGAAAGTTCGATTTCCTATAACCCGTCAGCTATAGCAGACGGCAATTCATGACCTCATGACCCCATGACCTTCTCTCTCAAATAATACCCCGTATACGACTCCTTGCACTTCACAAGATCCTCAGGTGTGCCTGAAAATACGAGATTTCCTCCCTCTTCTCCGCCTTCCTTGCCCAGATCGATCACCCAGTCGGCCGATTTGATGACTTCCGGATTGTGTTCAACTACCAGAACCGAATGGCCAATCTGGATTAAAGAGTCAAACGCAATCAGCAGCTTGTGAATGTCGTGAAAGTGGAGTCCGGTAGTGGGTTCATCAAAGATAAAGAGTGTAGGTTTCTCTGTATTTCCTTTGGAGAGGAAAAAAGCCAGTTTAATCCGTTGTGCTTCACCTCCCGACAAGGTTGAGGAGGACTGACCCAGTTTCAGATAACCGAGCCCCACATCCTGAAGTGATAGGAGTCTTAACAGGATTCTCTTTTCAGTGGTTGAGGGCTTGCTGTCGTGCGAGAAAAACTCAATTGCCTCGTCAACTGTCATCTCCAGGATGTCCACAACCGTTTTCTCACGGTATTTTACATCCAGTACCTCCTCCTTGAACCGTTTCCCATTGCAGGCATCGCAAGTGAGGTAGATATCAGCCATGAATTGCATTGCAATTTTCTGCACGCCATCACCTTCGCACTCTTCACAACGGCCACCAGCGATGTTAAATGAAAAGAAGCCTGGTTTGTAACCTCTGACAACCGACAACTTCTGGTCTGAAAAGAGGTGGCGAATCTCATCGAATGCTTTTATATAGGTGGCAGGGTTCGATCGTGAGGAGCGTCCTATCGGGTTTTGATCTACGAGTTCGACAGATCCGATACGGTTGAAGTCTCCTTCCAGGTGATCAAATTTTCCGGTCTTTTCAGCCCAACCTCCATGCATCTTTTTTAACGCCGTGAAGAGAATTCGCTTCACCAGAGAGGTCTTGCCCGAACCGCTCACACCGGTAACTACTGTGAAAATGTGGAGCGGAAATTCAACATTAATCATTTTAAGGTTGTTCTCCCGGGCCCCTTTGATACTGATGAACTCCTTCCAGCTTCGACGCCTTTCGGGCAGTCCAATGGAGAGTTTGCCACCCAGGTACTGGCCGGTCAGACTTCTCTCACAGGTGATCATCTCATTTACTTTCCCCTGGAATACGACCTCTCCGCCATGCTGACCGGCAAGAGGTCCAATGTCGATAATCTCATCGGCTGCCCTGATGATCTCTTCGTCGTGTTCCACCACAATAACGGTGTTACCCAGGTCACGCAATTTGTTCAACACCTTGATCAGGCGTTGCGTATCGCGGGGATGCAAACCAATACTTGGCTCATCCAGGATATACATGGACCCAACCAGGCTGCTGCCAAGAGCAGTCGAGAGGTTGATCCGCTGCGATTCACCGCCCGAAAGGGTAGACGAGAGCCGGTTGAGGGTCAGGTAGCCCAGTCCTACATCGATGAGGGCTTCCAGCCTGTTGTTGATTTCGGTAAGAAGTCTTTTCCCAACGCCCTTTTCGAATTCGGTTAGTTTTAGTTTTCCAAAAAAATCTCTCAATTCATCAATCGGCTTGAGAACTATATCGTTGATTGACATTCCTCCAACCTTTACGTAGGAGGCATCTTTTCTTAGCCGGGTCCCTTTACATTCGGGGCATACAGTCTTTCCCCGATAGCGTGACATCATAACCCGGTACTGAACCTTGTAGTTCTGACTCTCAACAAATTCAAAAAATTTGTTGAGTCCTTTGAAATACCTGTTTCCTTTCCAGAGGAGGGACCGTTGTTGGGACGTCAATTCGTAAAAGGGCTTATGAATCGGAAAATCAAACTTATAGGCATGCATAACCAATTCATTCTTCCATTCACTCATCTTCTCTCCACGCCAGCATGCCATTGCATCTTCATAGATAGAGAGGCTTTTATTAGGCACCACGAGGTCCTCATCGATCCCGATCACACTTCCAAACCCTTCACAGTGATTGCAAGCACCAAATGGGTTGTTAAAACTGAAAAAATTTTCGGATGGCTCTTCAAATATGATACTGTCGGCTTCGAACCGATTGGAGAACTGATGCCGTTTTGTCTCCACTCCTGATATTTCGGCAATACAGTATCCGTGGCTTTCAAAAAAAGCCGTTTGAACTGAATCTGCCAGCCGGTTTCTATTATCCTCATCGTCAGAATTAATAGTCACCCGGTCAACTACAAGGAGTAACTCTTTGTAATTACATGTATCTTTTTCAAGAGCTTCCTCAATCCGAATGATCTCCCTATCTATCATCACTCTGTTAAATCCTTGCTGAAGAAGTACCTTGCATTTCGACTTCAGGTCGCCATTTTGTGCGATACCATTCAGTGGAGCAAAGATTGTTGCTTTCGACCCGTTTTCGGCAGAGAGCAGAAAATCTACCACGTCGGATACGCTATCACGTTTGACCAATTTGCCCGATTCAGGGCTGAAGGTTTTGCCAATCCTGGCGTAGAGTAGTTTGATGTATTCATAAACCTCGGTCGATGTTCCTACGGTTGACCTGGGGTTCATAGTGTTGACCCGCTGTTCAATGGCAATAGCCGGAGCGATGCCCTGGATAGAGTCAACCTCAGGTTTGGTCATCCTTCCAAGGAATTGCCGGGCATAAGCGCTCAGGCTCTCGACATACCGTCGCTGTCCTTCGGCATAAAGCGTATCAAATGCCAGTGACGATTTTCCGGAACCAGAAAGTCCTGTGATTACCACAAACTTGTTCCGGGGGATAGCCAGGCTGATATTCTTCAGGTTGTTGACCCGGGCACCTTTGATAACAATGTGCTCGTTCGGGTTTGGGTGTTCATTCCGTCTCATGTTGTCGATCCCGCAGAAACTGCGAAAATAGCAAGAAAATTTGCTTTTCTTTTTTTTTTCACTATTTTTGCTGCAACCTTTCACAAAAAAGGGCGTATTAGAATAAACATCACCGCGCATTCGCGCTTAACGCATAGGAGGGATATTATCGGCTAAAACTCTACTCTTTTTTCTCTAAAAAGGAGGTCCCATGAGCAACCATGCAATCAGTGATCAAGAACTGATAGGCAGGTATTTAGCCGGTCAAGAATCCGCCCTCGAAATACTAGTCCGACGTCATAAAAATCGTGTCTTTGCTTATATTCTTATGGTAGTTAAGGATAAAGAGCTTGCTGAAGACTTGTTTCAGGATACATTCATAAAGGTGATCAATACCATACGTTCAGGTCAATATAAAGAAGAGGGGAAATTTATCCAATGGGCAATGCGTATTGCTCACAACCTCATCATTGACTATTTCAGGAAAGCCAAACGAATCCCGATCATCGAAAATCGGGACGAATACGACGTCTTCGACAGGGTTCGTCTACCTGTTGTGTCCGTTGAAGAGATGATGATCACCGAGCAGATACACAAAGATGTGAAACGGTTGATCGAATACCTTCCAAAAGAGCAGAAGGAGGTATTGATGATGCGCCATTATGCTGATATGAGCTTCAAGGATATCGCTGAAGTGACCAACGTCAGTATCAATACAGCCCTCGGACGGATGCGTTACGCGTTGATCAACCTCAGGAAACTGGTCAAGGAGAAAGAGGTAATCCTTTCGGTATAAATCTATTTTTTTAAACAATTAAAATATCCTTATAATTACTCCGTTTCACTGGTATGAATAATCGTAAAATAACTAATCATGCCTATGAAGCGAAGCTTTACAATTTTATTTGGAAATTCTGTGTCGGAAGGGAAGTCAAGCCCCGATGATCTGCAGGAAAACAACAAGAATGTTTCTCCCAGGGAATATGTGATCAAGAACATACTGAATTACTCGAAGTCCTTGTCTACTTGTCAAACACATCAAACCGGCACCATGTTTCTGGTGATGAACTAAAAAGAAAGGGCAGCCACTGGCTGCCCTTTCGCTTTATATTCTTTAGCTCTATTTTCTCTTCTCTTTGATCCTTGCCTTCTTGCCTTGCAACTCCCTAAGATAGAAGATTCTTGCCCTTCTTACAACACCCCGTTTGTTCACATCTATCTTTTCAATAAATGGGGAAGCTATAGGAAAAATCCGCTCAACACCGATGTTGCCTGAAATTTTCCTTACTGTAAATGTCCCTGTATGACCTTTCCCGGCACGTTGAAGAACAACGCCCTGAAAACTCTGGATACGCTCCTTGTTACCTTCCTTGATCTTATAATGAACGGTAATCGTATCACCTGCCTTGAATGCGGGAAGCTCATGCTTCTCAACAACATTCTCCACAACATAATTCATGATTTCAGCTTTGTTCATCCTGTTTCTCCGTTAGAAGTTTATTTTGAAAAGGGAGTGCAAATATAGACATTTTTTCTTTTCGCAAAACGGGAAAGAGGATAATTTTCCGGAAAATCTGCTCGAAGTGAAACTCATTTGTCGTCGTAGAGCCCGGGACGGCGGTTTCGGGTACGCTCTATTGATTGCTCGTGTCTCCAGTTGGCAATCTCTTTATCGTTGCCCGAAAGGAGTATATCTGGTACGTTCATATCCCGGAAGTTGTATGGGCGGGTATAGACTGGTGGAGAGAGAAGGTTGTCCTGGAACGAGTCGGATAGAGCCGATGTCTCATCCCCAAGTACACCAGGGATCAATCTGACAATGCTGTCAACAAGTAGTGCAGCCGCCAGCTCACCTCCAGAGAGTACATAATCTCCAACAGAGATCTCACGGGTTATCACAAGTTCCCGAATCCTCTCATCAATTCCTTTGTAGTGACCACAAAGAAGGATCAGGTTTCCTTTTACGGAGATGTGGTTCGCCAATTTTTGCGTCAGCAATTCACCGTCGGGACTCAGATAGATGATGTCATCATAGGATCTCTGCGCAGATAATGTTTCGATGCAATGTACGATGGGTTCCGCCATCATCACCATTCCTGCCCCTCCCCCATAAGGGTAGTCATCTACGTTTTTATGCTTGTTTGTTGCATATTCCCTGAAGTTATGCAATTGAATAGTGACAAGCTCCTTTTCCTGGGCTCTTTTGATGATTGACTGATGGAACGGCCCTTCAAACATCTCGGGGAATATGGTCAGAATATCAATATGCATTGTGATTCGGGGTGTAATCCTGGAAAAGGAGGGTAATAATCTCCGACAGGCAGTTAACAGGTTCTTTTGTCTCGAAGGTAATCGATGTCTTCAGTGGGGTTTCCTGGTTGTTCGATATAAAACAGTGCCCCTGATATTTGTCATCATCATCAATGATGATCACTGGGTATCTTCCATCAGGAGGCAGCAGTTTTGCCTCTTCTTCGAGTTGGATTGAGTAGTGGAAATAGGGGAAGTCAACCGAAGGTGGCTTCAGTGAGGAACACTTGCCAGTGATGATATAATTGTGATCCAGGTATCGGTTTGCACGACGAATGTCTCCTTCCTGAATGGCTTTCCGGATGTAAACGGAGCTGACAGACTCTTGTTGGACCTCCTGTTCGGGAATCTCCTCTACATCAAAATTAAATTGTTTGCCCAGTTGTGCCATCAAATCTGTGTCGCCTTCACGATTGTGTCCAAAATGGTGGTTGTAACCTGTAATGATCTTTCGGGCATGTAGTTTTTTCAATAAAATATCCTTGACAAAACTAACCGATGAGATCTCAGAGAACTCTTTGGTAAAATTCACAATAATTAAGTGATCCAGTCCGGCCCGGGATAAAAGTTCTATTTTTTCGCGTGGAGAAGCTATCAGCCGGAGACCTTTACCGTAAGTATCCGGGTACAGAACTTTTCGGGGATGGGGATGGAATGTGATCAGGACAGTCTCCCCCTCAATATCAAAAGCCAGTTTTTTAAGCCTTTCAAGGATGGCTTTATGCCCAGAATGTACACCATCAAAAGAGCCAGTCGATACAACTGCATTCCTGATCTCTTCAAGATGTTCGAAGTCGTAATAGATCTTCAATTTTTCCCTCTTACTTGAACCGTTCGTCGTTTTTCTTGGCGAAAAATGCAACTTTCTCCAGTGAAGTGATCATGTCATACTCTTCCAGGTAGACATAAGGCGGCACATTGAGGGGTTTGGGAGAATAGTTCAGAATCCCTTTGATGCCAGACTCTACAAGAGCTTCGGCAATGTCGGGGGCCTGATCAGCTGGAACAGTGATAATCCCAATTGAGATGTTGTGTTTCTTTATCACTTCATTCAGGCTGTTGATGTGGTATACTGTAACGCCGTCATAGCCCCTGTTGATCTTCTCTGGGTTTACATCGAAAGCCGCGATAATGGAAAGTTTCGAACGTTTTCCCTTGAAGTAACTTATCATCGCTTTTCCCAAGTTCCCCAGTCCTATAACGGCTACCCTCTGCCCCTTTTCAGTATCCACGATTCGTCCGATCAATTCGATCAACTCCTTGATGTCATATCCTTTTCTAAGGTTCCCTGAATAGCCAATCAGCATCAAATCGCGGCGAACTTGTACCGGCGTAATATGGAGCATAAGGGCAATCTCATGTGAAAAAACATGTGTTTTTTCCTTCGATAAAGTCAAGAGAAGCGCCCTTCTGTACTGACTCAGACGCTCTACCGTTTTGTGTGGAAGGTTTTTTAAATACATGTCGATATGTTTAGATTCGTAGATAAAAGTAGATAAAAATATTACATCTCATTAATAATTGTTGAAAAATTAACAATATACTGTTAATTAGATAACTAATTTCTGTTTCATTGGAATTGTGTAGATTTGCCCCCAAATTTGGAATCTATAACCTATTTTAATCACATTCCTATGTTTTATTTGATGATCATTGTTTTCATTCTGGGCTATGCGGCAATTGCCCTGGAACATCCGTTAAAGGTCAATAAATCTGCGACTGCATTGATACTTGCCGTACTAATGTGGGTATTGTTTATTTTTGGCGGCGAACACATATTGGTCAATACAGATAGTTTTCACAAATATCTGGAAGAGTTCACCAATGGAAATTTTCAGGGTTGGGTCTCTCACCATGAACTACTAAATCACCTGGGAGAGATCTCAGAGATTCTGTTCTTCCTCCTCGGGGCTATGACAATAGTCGAGCTAATTGATTCACACGAGGGGTTCAGGATTATTACAGACAAAATCAAAACCACCAACAAGGTAAAGTTGTTATGGATTTTAAGTATTCTCACCTTTTTTATGTCTGCCGCTCTTGACAACCTTACTACCTCTATTGTCATGGTTGCTTTGCTTAGAAAACTGATTGCAGATAAAAAAGACCGTTGGTTTTTTGCCGGGATGGTAATTATTGCCGCGAATAGTGGCGGAGCCTGGAGTCCTATCGGTGATGTTACAACTATTATGTTATGGATTGGAGGGCACGTTACTACGTTAAATATCATTGCAAAAACATTTGTTCCCAGTTTGATCTCGATGTTATTCCCATTGGTATTTCTATCTTTTCTGATGAAAGGCGTCGTCCGTCGACCTGCACATGTGGTTAAGGAGATCCACGAAAACTCCACCTCATCGTTTGAACGAAACATTATCTTTTTTATGGGGATTGGTGCCTTGTTGATGGTGCCTGTTTTTAAGACAATAACACATCTGCCTCCCTATTTGGGCATGCTGATGGGTCTAGGGATACTATGGGTAACGACAGAAATCCTTCATAAATCAAAGAACGAAGAGCACAAGCCCATGCTCACCGTTGTAGGAATACTCCGGCGAGTCGATACGCCAAGCGTGTTGTTTTTCCTGGGGATACTTTTAGCCGTTGCTGCATTGCAGAGTGCAGGTCATCTGAGGTTATTAGCGACAGCCCTCGACGAACACGTAGGCAATCTTTACCTGATAAACGTGGTCATTGGTATCTTGTCAGCCATTGTCGACAATGTTCCTTTAGTGGCAGGCGCCATGGGAATGTATGAATCGGTATTTGCAGTCGATCACTATTTCTGGGAAATGCTCGCCTATTGTGCCGGTACCGGCGGAAGCATCCTGATCATTGGATCGGCAGCAGGTGTCGCTGTGATGGGGATGGAGAAGATCGATTTTATCTGGTATGTTCGGAAGATCTCGGTATGGGCGCTTGCTGGTTACTTCGCAGGCGCTGCAACGTACTGGGCAATGAATGTCTTTTTGTTTGAATAACAACAGCCTATTTCCCAATTATCAAGCGGAAACCGTGTCCATGAATATTGACAATCTCTATGTTGCGATCTGGTTTTAGATATTTTCTGAGACGAGCGAGAAAGACATCCATACTGCGACCATTGAAGTAGTTGTCGTCACCCCAGATTTTCTCAAGAGCCTGTTTCCGTAACAGGATTCCATCTTGTACTTCGCAAAGCATGCGCAATAGTTTTGCCTCTTTGGGTGATAACGTCTGAATTTTCTCCAAATGAGCCAGAGTTCTCAGAGTGAAATTAAATGTAAATATTCCAACCTGGAAATCAAGCAATTTGCTCTCGTCTTCCACTGGTTGCAAGTGACGCTTCAGGATGGCTTTTAATTTGTACAGGAGAACTTCGGAATCAAACGGTTTTGTGATATAGTCATCGGCACCTGTCTTGAATCCTTGCAGCATATCTGTTTTCAGTGATTTGGCTGTCAGAAAAATAAATGGAAGATCGGGATGAAGCTTTTTAATCTCCTTTGCTAATGTGAACCCATCCATCACCGGCATCATTACATCAAGGATGCAGATATCAAACGAATCCTCTTGCACTGTTTCCAACCCTTGCTTGCCATCAGTCCTCAGGACTACGACGTAATCATTCAGTTCAAGATACGACTTCATAATCGAACCGAAATTAGGATCGTCCTCTACAAGGAGTACTTTAACGTTATTGTTCATCGCTTCTTTTTTCTTACATTTTACGTCTCACATCTCACATCTCACGTCTTACATCCTTCGTTTCAATAGGCAGGGATATCTCAAACTGGCTCCCTTTATCCGAGGCACTGGAGAGTTTTATCTCTCCCTGATGAGCCATTACGATGGCCTTTACATAACTTAATCCAAGGCCGAAACCTTTGATATTATGAACGTTACCAGTTGTTACCCGGTAAAATTTATCAAATACTCTTTTTTGAACTTCCTGGCTCATTCCCATTCCTTTATCCTCGACTCTGAAGAAGAAATATCCTGACCTGATCCCTGTCTTAATTGTAATCTCGGGATGGGAAATAGAGTATTTGTTGGCATTATCCAGGAGGTTCATCAATACGTTTCGCAGATGTCCTTCATCAGCAAGTACAGTGGCATTCGATGCGTCAAACTGTGTCTCAATTCTCCCTCCGCGCTTCTCCACGATCAACCTGAAATGACCTACAGTACGGCTGATCAAGTCATGAAGGTTCAGTGGCTCCATGTGGAGTTTGAAATCACGGCTGTCGAGCAGCGACATCTGGAGAACCTGTTCAACCCGCGTATTCATTCTGCTGTTCTCCTCTTTGATAATCTGTGTGTACGATTTGATTCGGTCGGGAGAGTTAATCACTTTTGCATTGTTTATTGAATCGGTAGCTATGGAAATTGTGGCAATAGGAGTTTTGAACTCATGTGTCATATTGTTGATGAAGTCGGTTTTAATATCCGAAATCTTCTTTTGTCTGATGATTACGAAAATGCTCAACCCCGAGGATAACACAATGATTATAGTAAAGAGGATAGATCCAAACATCAGGACGGAGAGAGATTTCAGGATATGACTCTTTTGTCGGGGAAAGTAGACTAAGAGCTGATAGGGTTTTTCAATTACATCATTGGGAAAAAGCGAAACCAGATGATCCATCGCCTCGTGTGGGTCAAGGTATCCTGCTGAACGGATCGGCATTGGATTGCTATCATTCAACGGGGAAAAGACAGCGAACTCAAAAGGTATCGTAACATCTTTGTCTGAAAGTGATGATTTTAACGTACTTTCAAGATGGAATTTATCAATCCTGGATTCCACAGTTTTTGGGATTTCCTCAAACTCCACAGCCATCCGTTGGATCAAATCCTGCAATTGAGATGCACGCCTATCCAGTTTTCTGATCTTGTCTTCAAGTATTTTTGTTGACTTTTTTAAAGGTGGTTCTGGTGGCAGGGGTGGTCTAACAACAACGGGAGTGGAGGTATAACTACTAATAAAAAAGTTCCCTTTCATGCCGGCTTCATCTCCTTCAGAACTTATTTCCAATCTGGGAGCTCCCGGGGCTTGATAATAATACAATTCCGGATTTTGGCTGTAGGTACGTTCCAGTCTCTTTTCATGCACATCCTGCTGTTGAATATATCTCTCCTGAATAACCCAAACGGAGTCAAGCTTCTCCAGTTGGTGCGCCTGCCATTCAAACTGGATGTTCACCCACTCATTTTCCAGAATGATACTGGTTTGCAGCTGGTTCATGAGGGAGTCGATATCAATCTGTTGTCGTTTATTTAATGACTGGTCCCGTATAAATTCTTCATAGTTCTTTCGTGATTGGTCTGCGGCTCTTTTGCTTCCTTTCGGATCAGCACGAATAATTCGTTCTTCAGTTACATAGTATGAGATCCCATTCAATGCATCGTGAATGAGGTCGGCATCAATTTGATCCTGAGCTAGTGATAAGGTGTCACTTACATAGCTTTGAATAAGGTTGAGAATGCTGTCAGAGATGAGCCTGGAACTCAGGAGGGATATGTTTTCACTCGTCTCCATCCTGGCTATAGCATTCCCCAGTGCATCATTCACTCGTTGATTGAATTGCGCTTCACGGATCTCAATAGCATTCCTTATCCATAGGTATTGGACCACCATAATCCCTGCAAGTGAAAGGCAGATAAAAAGGATGATAAGGGAGAGCCATTTTTTATCCATGAACCAAAAGTAGTAAATCAAATGGGTCGTAATTAGATAATTAACGTTTCATTAACCAATTTTAACGCCTCATTAACAGTTATTCATTGATATCGGGAATAGTTTTGTGCTTTCCAAGAATGATAATTCAGTAGTTTTGTAAATTCTTAATTGTTAGAATTATGAAAAAATCAATTCGAATTTTAAAACCGGTTGTATTTGCATGTTTGGCAGTGGCAATGACCTCTCTTTTTTCCGTAGTACTTCTTGCACAGGATACACTCGAGAAGAAACCGCAAAAAGTTATTACTATTAAATTAGATATGGATGAAGATGGTGAGTCTTATACCATTGATACAACAATTGTTATTGATGAAAATTTCGACATGGACGAGTTTAAGGAAGCCATGAAGGAATATGAAGTGCAGGTGATGGATATGGGAAAGTGCCTGAAAGAGATGGAACTGGAACTCCAAGGAGAGGACCTGGAGAAAGCGATGCAGGAGATAGAGATTTCACTGCGCGATGTTTATCGTGACAGTCCCCCGATGAGGGCCTATTGCCGGGGGATGAGGGCCCCTCATCGTATGGATCAATACCAAAAGCAGAGGAATATGTTTTTTTATGGGAAACCGGATATTCACCGTGAAATGGTTCGGGTAAGGCCCCCAAAGAGAGGTGAGTCTCTTTCCGATGTACTTGGAGACATTCCTATGAGTGCCGTTACAAGCTATAAGATAAAGGAAACGAAGAACGGCAAACGGATAACCATTGAGGTTTCTGATGATGCGATGGATGATCTGGACGAGGATATCTTGATCTGGACAGGGGATGTTCCATCTCCTCCTCCTCCTCCTCCTCCTCCCAAAATGAAAAGGAAAATCTTTATCGAGAAGAATATTGAAAAAGAGGAGAAACCAGAATAGCCTCAATGATCAACGAAGATCGTCGAGGTTTTTTAGTAGCTGTTCAACTTTTGTACACTCTTCGAGATGTGAATAATTTGTTGTTGCATGTTCCATTGCAGCGAAAGAGACCTGTTTCAGTTTTTCCGGGTTGCTTATTGCCAGGTTGATCGTAGCTGCCAGGTCAAGGGGATTTTTTGCGCGATAAAGCCATCCGAATTTGCCATTGCCTAATAGTTCTGTTGTACCTCCTGCCCTTGAACCTATTACCGGAATTCCGCATAACATCGCCTCAATGGTAACCATCCCATAAGTCTCCTCAAAGGAACCAAGTACAAAAAGATCGATTGCGGCATAGAACCCTGCGATATCATCCTGGTATCCCCGAAAGAAAACATCATTCTGCATTCCGTTTTCATCAACAAGATCTTGAAGTTGTTGGAGGTAGTTATCTCCTTCGCCCTTGGTCGTCTCACCCATGATCAAAAGAAGGCAATCTACACCTTGAGCTTTTAATAACTTTACCGCTTCGATAACAAGATGTTGTCCTTTCTGAGGATCGAGACGTCCCAAGATGCCGAGTATAAATCCATGAGTTGGTAGCCTGAGTTGTTGTCTGGCAATCTGTTTTGAAGGAAGAGATGCTTGAAGGCGATCTACTTCCAAACCAAGAGGAATCAGGTGGATTCGCTCTTTAGGGAAACTTGTCCTGGTAAGGATCTCCTCTTTCATATAGGGGAGTAAGGTGATCCAGGCATCCAGTTGCCGGAATCGAAACGTGTGGATTGGATCCTTTTTTTGGGTTCCCAGTCGCATGTGTTGTTGGTATACCAGCCGGATCTTATTGCGGTACAACAGTTTCACTAGTCCACCGAAGTCGAGGTCCCGGTTGTCAACCAGGATAACAATCCGGATGTTTAAACGGTCCAGTTTTCGTTTAACAACAATTGCCTCAAGGATGTCAAAGTAGCGTTTATTCCTGAAAATAAACCTTAAGGGAACACCCTCTGCAGAAGCGTGTTTAGCAAGGGGAGAATTTTCGAGGCAAAAAAGTGTCACCTGATGATGTCTTTCACACATCCAGCGTGCCAGTCGTACAGTATTCATTTCGAGGCCACCCCAGCTTCCCGAGGAACAGTAGATGGCGATAGGTGGTAGCTTCATGAAGAACCAGTGTGGATCAATGGTTGTAAAGATACTAAATAAATGAGGCCGCCTGAAAAAAGGCGGCCTCAGGAGGTGGATGTTGCTAGGGGCCACATGTATCGCCCTAACAAAACTTAGTATCGCTTTCGCGGAGTATAGTGAGTATGGAGGAGTTCGTGGGATTTGTGTCCGAGTGGTTTTACAAGAAACTCCTTGTAGATTTCTTGCACATCGGGGTTCTCATGAGATTTTCTGAGAGGCATACCCATATCTTCTCGGTAAATAGCCTCTTTCCGTTTGGAACGGATCTCTTTATTTGTCGGGATTGGTTGCCCACCACCACCTAAGCATCCACCAGGGCATGCCATGATCTCAATGAAATGGTAATTGGCTGTTCCATCTTTTACTTTTTGCATCACCTCTTTGGCATAGGCTAAACCGTTTGCTACGACACATTTTAACTCCACACCTTCCAGAAACTTAAACTCCGGTTTCGTTTTAGTAATCAGCAGGCTGGCTTCCCGAACTTCACCTTCGGTTCCCCGGACAGGTGTGATATTGAGGTTTTCAAACGGGACTTCCCGCCCGGTTACCACTTCATAAACGGTTCTGATTGCAGCTTCCATCACACCTCCTGTTGTACCGAAGATCACGGCTGCTCCGGTGGACATACCCATAATATTATCAAAATGGCTTTCGGGGAGTTTATCAAATTCCATCCCAGCCTGGGTGATCATGATCCCCAGTTCGCGTGTGGTGAGGACATAGTCTACGTCTTTGTATCCGCTGGAACGCATCTCCGGGCGATCGGCTTCAAATTTTTTTGCCGTGCAGGGCATAATGGAGACAGAGACCAGGTTTTTCGGATCCAGCTTCTTCTTTTGTGCATAATAGGTCTTCACCAGTGCACCAAACATCTGTTGGGGTGATTTACAGGTAGAGAGATTTGGCAACAGATCCGGGAAGGTATGTTCGAGGAATTTTATCCAGGCCGGGGAACAGGAAGTAGCCATAGGCAATGCGACCTTAGGGTCTTTATCCACGAGGACCCGTTTAAGTCTTTCAATAAGTTCATGCCCCTCTTCAATGATAGTGAGATCGGCAGTAAAATCGGTATCCAGCACTGCATCGAATCCCAGGCGTTTCAGTGCAGTAACCATCTTCCCTGTCACAATCATGCCGGGAGGCATCCCCAATGCTTCGCCGAGGGCGACACGGACGGCCGGAGCAGTTTGTACCACGACATGTTTCGTTGGATCGTAGATAGCATCCCACACTTGGTCAACATAGTTCCGTTCAATCAGAGCTCCGGTCGGACAACGGTTCACACACTGGCCGCAATTGGTGCAAACGACTTCAAAGAGCGGGTGTTCGAAGAACGTTGAGATCTTCATCTTGTTTCCACGATAGGCAACACTCAGGGCACTTACGCTTTGCAACTCTTCACATGTCCTTACACAACGCTGGCAACGGATGCAACGGCTGTCATCCTTGATGATAGCCGAGTTGAACATATCGATGGTATAGTGCTTGTCAGGAACCAGGTCGAGGAACATGTGATCTCCTGTAAGCATTTGAGATGCAAGTGATTGCAGTTCGCAATTTCCGTTTTTATAACATTTGGTACAGTCAGCATTGTGTTCAGATAGCAGGAGCTCTACAATATGTTTTCTTGCAACACGAACTTTCCCACTGTTAGTATGGATCACCATCCCTTCTGATACGGGCATAGCGCAAGCTGCTGGAAGGGTTCTTGAATTCTCCTGTTCAACTACACATACCCGGCAGTTTCCAGCTACACAGAGGTCTTCATGGTAACACAGTGTGGGAATATGGATGTTGAGCTTACTGGCAGCAGCCAGGATGGTGGTGCCTGCATCAACCGTAACCGCAATTCCGTCGATGGTTAAATTTACTTTCTTAGACATATCTTATTTCCGTATTTTCAGGTTAATAATTGGCTAGTAGATCATCTCTTCTCTGAAGTTATTGACAATGGAGGAGAATGAGTTGGCCACCGATTGTCCCAGACCGCATTTCGCCGTGATCCTCATGCTTTCCGAAAGTTTCAGTAACTGTTCGAGATAGAGTGCTTTCTTTTCGCCTTTTTTTACAGCAACGATTCCTTTGAGAAGCTGCTGGCAACCAACACGACATGGAGTACATTGGCCACATGATTCTTCTTCAAAGAAATCGAGGTAGTTGTGAAGAACGTTATACATGGAACGGGAACTATTAAACAGCATCATAGATCCTCCCGTAGGTACACCTTCAAATCCGATAACAGTCTCCTTGAATTTTTTTCTTGGCACACAGAATCCGGACGCACCTCCAACCTGGACAGCTTTCGTATCGCCATCGCCAAACTCCTCTACAAATTGTTCCAGGGGCATTCCCAACTCCAGTTCATAGATTCCTGCGATAGGGGTATCGCCGGAAACGGAGAAAACTTTGGATCCACGTGAATCGGTGGTTCCCAGTAATTTGAACTGAACCGGTCCCAATCGCATGATCATCACTACATTGACAAAGGTCTCCACATTGTTGATCACTGTGGGTTTTCCCATGAAACCATGTGTAGTAGGGTAGGGAGGTTTGTTTCGGGGTTCACCACGAAATCCTTCCATTGACTCGAAAAGAGCACTCTCTTCTCCACATATATAGGCACCACTACCAAGTTTAATCTCAATCGGGAAGTCAAAACCCATCTTGGCGAGGTGTTCATTGTACTGTTCAAGTTCGCGATTCAGTTCAGGAAGAAGAAAACTGTACTCTCCCCGCAGGTAGATATATCCTCGTTGTGCACCGATCACCTTTCCGCAAATAGCCATTCCAGAGAACACCTTTCTTGGAACGCGTGTGAGAATCTCACGATCTTTAAATGTTCCAGGCTCCCCTTCATCGGCATTGCAGATAACGTATTTCTCATCTGATTGGGCATCGGCAGCAAGTTTCCATTTCATGGCTGTAGGGAAACCTGCTCCCCCTCGACCTTTGAGTCCCGATTCCATCAGGTCTTCAAGGATATCTTCGTTCGACCGCTTTAATGTGTCGACCAGTACTTTGTATTTTGCGCTTGAATATTCGCCGAAAATGAGATCAACTCTTTTCAGTTTTGATTCTGACATGGTTTATCGTTTTAAATGCGTGTTATGAATTGTTGATATAGTCACTGATGATGTCGTGAACCCGTTCGGGTGTAAGCCCGGTGAATGGTTTCTCATTGATAAGCATTGCCGGTCCTTCATGGCACCAACCCAGACAGTTGGTTTCCAAAAGAGAAAACATCTTGTTTGGTGTTGTCTCGCCAACCTTAATCTTGAGCATCTCTTCTATCGTTTGTATAATCTGCTTTTTACCATGCATATCACACGTGATTGTTTTACAGACACGAATCACGTTTTTGCCTAATGGTTTGGTAGATAGAAACGAGTAAAATGTTGCCGTTCCAAATACCTGGGCAGCTGAGAGGTCCAACTCTTTGGCAATCTCAATCATATCGGAGTCGGAGATATAATTTCTAACCTCCTCTACACCCTGCAGAATAGGCATCAACGCTGTCCGACTTCTACCGTGTTTTTCAACTAAATCTCTGATTAGATGTTCATTTGTCATGTTTATGAAATTTTCGTTTGTTAATAAACTAACAACTGGGGGCAAAATTAGGTAAAATATATATAACAGAACGCCTTTTTGTCTAATTTTCTTTAAAGAAAATCCATTTATTGTGAAATAATAAACAGAAAAAGTAAAACATTTTATTCAGTTCCTCTTCTTCCCATTTTGTACTTTTACCAAAAGATTGCATTTAAAACATTGTCCCAAACAGACTTTTTACACCTGAAACCTAAAACATGAATCAACGATACTTCATGAAATTAGCATTTGATGGAACCCACTATCATGGTTGGCAGATCCAGCGAAATGCGCGGACGGTACAACAGGTACTTATCGACGCCTGTTCGATGATTCTGAGGGAACCTGTAAAATTAACCGGCTGTGGGCGGACCGATGCAGGTGTGCATGCCCGAGAGTTTTACGCTCATTTTGAAAGCGAACGGCTGCTTGATATGAATGATTGCCGAAAACTGGTATATCAGCTGAATGGCTTTCTGGATAGCGACATTGTCGTGTACGACATATTCCCGGTAAAGCCGAGGGTTCATGCACGGTTCAGTGCAACTTCCCGAACATACCAGTATGTCATCTCCCGATACAAAGATCCTTTTCAGGTTGATTTCGCATACTTTCTTTCTGGAAATCTGGATGTTGATCTGATGAATCAAGGTGCTGATTTCCTGTTGTCCGTCAGTGATTTTACCTCCTTCTCCAAGGTGAAAACCGATACAAAAACCAACATCTGCCGGGTCATTTACGCAATGTGGGAGCAACATGGGAAGAACCTTGTTTTTACCATCCGGGCAGATCGGTTCCTGAGAAATATGGTTCGTGCAATCGTGGGAACACTCTTGGGACTTGGAACCGGGAAACTCACCTTCGACGAATTCCGTCAAATCGTAGCCGGGAAAAATCGTTCCGACGCAGGAGAATCTGTACCGGCTGCAGGGTTATTCCTGGTGGCAATTGAATATCCTGAATAATTAGTTATGGAACTGATGACACTGATTAATCAAGGTTGACACTGATTGATCTGTTTAGATCAGTAGTATCTGTGATATCTGTGTTCATGTCATTTATTTACTTCGAGAAACTCCTGATATTCTCGAACTGGTATGGAATCACCAGATTTCCCTTTTTATCAATAAACCCCCATAATGTGCCATTATAAACAGCAGCAAGCCCACATTGGATTGGCTCCACTTTTACCCATTGATAGGGGATAACAACATTTCCGAAAAGATTCATGAATCCCCATTTTTTATCCGGAGAGGTAGCCGCTATCATCATTTCCGATGCATACCTGTTATTACTCCATTCTGCGATATCAGATACTTTTTGAATGGTTGGCTCAATAATCCAGTCTCCATGGGTGTTGATATATCCCCATTTATCACCCTGCCTCACACAGGCAAGCCCTTCCGAGAAAAAACCGGCATCATCAAATGTCGGTTGGATTATTATAACCCCCGACTGGTCAACGAATCCCCATGATTTATCAATTTTAACACGGGCACGCTCATCGGAGAAATCCCTTGCGTTGTCGAATTTTGCTTCAATTACCAATTTACCATCCTGGTTGATAAATCCAACTTTCTTACCAATTTTAACCCGTGCTAACCCATCATTGAAAGGCTCTGCATGCTCATATTTTGGTTCAATCAGCCATTTGCCAAACTGGTCTATGTAGCCCCAAAGTTTTCCCACTTTTACTACGGCAACTCCTTCACTAAAGTCTTTGGCACCATCAAATTGTGGAGCGATAACCATCTCTCCAGATTTGTTGATATAACCCCATGGATTATCCTTCCCATCAGGTCTCACTCTTGCTAACCCCTCGCTGAACTTCTCTGCCCGGACAAACTGCTCCTGGATCTTGAATGTTCCGGTTTTATCTATATAGCCGTAGAGGTTACTTGTTCTTGCGCTGGCCAGTCCTTCTGAGAATTGCCAGGCTTGAGCGAATTGTGGGGTAATGGCCAACTGACCGGCAGGATTTACATATCCCCACGTTTTTCCGGACTTTACCGGTGCCAGGCACTCTTGTGCCTGAAGGATCTGAGCCGAAAAACAGAAACAAATAAGATAGATAATTAGGTTTCTCATAAATTTGGTTTTAATGTGAATATCTTTTTTGCAGCCTTGACAATAGCAAGGTCGGTAAGTCCATACTTTTTCATCAATTCCTTTGGTTCACCCGATTCCCCAAAGTGATCAAGGACCCCGATAAATTTTATCGGCACCGGAAACGCTGCAGCCAGAACCTCTGCCACGGCGCTTCCCAATCCGCCTGCCACCTGGTGTTCCTCGGCAGTGATAATGGCTCCCGTTTCCTGTGCTGCAGTGACAATGATCTCCCTGTCGATCGGTTTGATCGTATGAATATTAATGACCCTGGCATGGATGCCGTCTTTCTTCAGGAGATATGCTGCCTGCAAGGCTTCCCATACCATATGTCCTGTTGCAATAATGGTCATGTCGTCTCCCGGATGAAGGAGTTGGCCTTTTCCAACCTCAAACAGCTGTTTTTCGCTGGTGAAATCAGGCATCGCAGCCCTCCCGAAACGGATATAGACAGGTCCTTTTACTTCATGAATGGCTTGTATGGTGGCTATTTTCGTCTGGGTAGCGTCACAGGGCGACAGAACGGTCATGTTTGGTAACACTCGCATCACTGCTAGGTCTTCCAGCGCCTGGTGTGTTGCACCATCGGGTCCAACGGAGAGCCCGGCATGGGCTCCGCCAATCACCACATGAAGGTTGTTATAACAAACTGAAACGCGGATCTGGTCGGTCGTTCTCAATGCTGCAAAAACGGCATAAGTAGCAAAAACAGGTATCTTTCCTTCCAGGGCGAGCCCGGCAGCAACACCAACGCAATTTTGTTCAGCAATTCCCAGTGAGATAAACTGTCTAGGGAACCTGTCGGCAAAAAGGTTTACACCAACAGATGTGGTAATATCTGCTCCAAGGGTAATCACTTCCGGATGCCGGCTGCCAGATGCCAGTAGCCCTTCTCCGAAACCTTCTTTGGTAGGTCTGTCTCCCCGGTTGATATACTTTCTGCTCATCCCGTCTCCTCCTTCAGTTGTTTCAGAAACAGCGATGCTTCGTGTTTGGAAGGTGCTTTTCCATGCCAGTGATAATCACCTTCTATCATGGGTACCCCTTTCCCCATTTTTGTATAGGCAAGAATAACAACCGGTTTCTCGACGAATTGGTTAGTCATCTGTAAACTTGACAGCAGATCCTGGTGGTTGTTCCCATCACACTCTATTACTTCCCAGCCAAAAGCTTTCCACTTCTCTTTCAACGGTTCCAATGCCATCACATTTTCCGTCTTTCCGTCAATCTGAACCCCGTTTCTGTCGACAATCGCAACCAGGTTGTTAAGTTTCAAGTGCGAGGCTGCCATAGCTGCTTCCCAAACCGACCCCTCCTGGAGTTCGCCATCTCCAAGGATACAAAAGACCCTCCAACTCTCATTGTCCATCTTTGCTGCGATGGCGCGCCCAACTGAAACCGAGAGACCTTGCCCCAATGAACCAGCAGAAAGCTCCAACCCGGGTAACCCATGTTCACGTCCAGGATGTCCCTGAAGCCGACTCCCTAGTTTGCGAAGTGTAGCCATCTCAGCTTCAGGGAAATAACCCACTCTGGCAAGAGTAGTATAAAGGATAGGTGCTACATGTCCGATGGAAAGAATCAGCCGGTCCCGATCCTGGTAAAGGGGATCATCGGGATCATGGTTCAGGATGGCGAAATAGAGGCATGTGAAAAGATCGGCTAATCCCAATGATGCACCAAGGTGACCAGATCCTGCAATGGAAAGAGTAGTAATAACCGATTTACGAATCTCTGTGGAGATCTCCTTTAATAAGAGGGGATCAAGCACCTTGGGATGAATCATAATTACCTCATGTCAATCACTTCTACATCAGTATGATCGGCTTCATTGAAGACAAAATCGGAATCTTTTACCGGTACATCTGTTTGAAAACGATTGACTTTATATGTAAAGATGTTACCGTTCCTGTCGAAAATTTTAAATGATTTAATCTGTTTCAGTTTTTTATCGATGAGGACGATCACTTTCTCATAATTTCCCTGGGTATAAGGGATCAGTTCAATTGCTTCCAGATTTGGATCTGAGGCATCGCTATCCTGAATGATTCGCGACTGATAATTGGTGTTGTAGGAAGTAAGTATGTTTGTTGGTGTGATAGCCTCCTTCCGTGTATCCATCTCATTGATCTGCACTTCATTTGATTCACCGATATAAGTCCACACCTGTTTCCCGTTACAAAAAACCTCTTGCCCGGCGATATTCACGATGTATTTTTCGCCGGCAACAAGCAGTGTGCCGCTTTTTGTTTCATGGATCCTGGCTGTTTTGTTATCCATGGAGTAGGTAAAATCGGCTTTGATAGATGAGTAAGTTTTAGTTTTGCTACTGACCTCTTCTAAAAGTGTTGAGGCTTTGTCATCCTTCTGAGCAAACCCATTCAGGCAGCTGATAATAAGAATAAATCCGAGTAATTGTTTCATTGTTGTTAGATATTAATTTTCTGTCATGTTGTTCAAATAATCCTCAAGTGCCCCAAGGTCTTTAAATTTGACCTCCCGGGCCTTACTACCTTCAAAGTGCCCTACAATACCTGCTGATTCCAGTTGATCTATGATCCTTCCGGCACGGTTGTAACCCAATTTTAATTTCCTCTGGATGAGAGATGTAGATCCATGCTGATGTTGAGTTACCAGACGGGCGGCTTCAGCAAAGAGTTCATCCCGTTCGTTCGGATTAAAATCTTTCCCGCTTCCATTCTCCTCATCATAATACTCGGGAAGGTGGAACGCATCCGGGTAGCCGCGTTGTGATCCAATGTATTCAGTCACTTGATCTACTTCAGGAGTGTCTACGAAAGCACACTGTAACCTGATCAGATCGCTGCCGGTGGAGAGAAGCATATCACCCCGGCCAATGAGTTGATCGGCTCCGCTGCTATCCAGGATTGTTCGGCTGTCGATTTTCGAAATCACTCGGAAAGCAATGCGGGCCGGGAAATTGGCTTTGATTGTCCCTGTAATGATATTTACAGAAGGTCGTTGGGTTGCAATAATCAGGTGAATTCCTGTAGCACGTGCCAGTTGAGCCAACCTTGTCAACGGGGTTTCAATCTCCCGTCCTGCAGTCATGATCAGGTCGGCAAACTCATCGATTATGACAACGATATAGGGTAAAAATTTGTGTCCCTCATTGGGATTTAGCTTCCGGGTAAGGAACTTTTCATTGTACTCTTTCACGTTTCTTACCTGTGCGTCCCGTAACAGATCGTATCGCGAATCCATCTCAATATTCAGGGAGTTGAGTGTGCGGATTACCTTTTTGGTGTCGGTGATGATTGCATCCTCCGAATCAGGGAGTTTGGCCAGATAATGCCGCTCTATTTTTGAGTAAAGTGTGAGCTCCACCTTTTTCGGATCGATCAAAACAAACTTGACCGTCGCAGGATGTTTCTTGTAGAGGAATGATGTAATAATAGCGTTCAATCCAACTGATTTTCCTTGTCCGGTAGCTCCGGCCATCAGAAGGTGAGGCATTCTGGTGAGGTCGGCTATGAAGGTTTCGTTGGAAATGGTTTTTCCGAGAACAAAGGGTAGTTCAAATGGTGAGTTTCTGAACTTTTCGGAAGCCAGGAGTGACTTGATAGAGACAATTTCGGGGTTCTGGTTTGGAACTTCAATCCCGATTGTGCCTCTTCCAGGGATCGGAGCAATGATACGGATACCCAAGGCAGCAAGGCCGAGTGCGATATCATCCTCCAGGTTCTTGATTCTGGAGATTCGGATACCGGCTTCAGGGACAATCTCGTATAAGGTAACAGCAGGACCAATGGTGGCTTTTATCTTCTGGATCCGGATATCGTAGTTGCTTAGCGTCTCAACGATCCGGTCCTTATTTGCCTCAAGCTCATCTTTGTTCACATTCAGTGCATCACTACTGTAGTCACTAAGAAGCTTCAGCGGAGGGAATTTGTAGTTTTTCAGTTCGAGGGTTGGGTCGTAGAGTGTGTCAATACCGTAATGTTTACCCTCAATGGTGGGTTCATCAGATTCACCCGTTGGGTGCTCTATTTGGAGCTCGATATTGGCATGAGGAATTGTTGGTAAAAAGCTGTCATCAATAGCAACCGGCAAAGGAAGATCCTCATTCATTTTATTTACCGGGAGATCAATAATTTTATCGATTTCAGATTCTTTGGTGTCAATGATTTTTTCTGATGTTAAATCCTCTTCCACCTTGACTTTCTTTGGAGCTGAGGGATGGATCCATCGGAAAGGGATGTTGAAGGCCAGAATGGAGAAGCTAAGGCCGGTGAAGATCAGCAACAAGATCAATCCAGAGAAACCAAGGTATTCCAAAAACCATAGATTCATCTGGTAACCAAAAACACCGCTTAGTATATCCTTTGATGGAAACAACAGCCCGAGGAATACAGGCAGCCAGAGAATACCAAAGAAAGAGTATTTTATGGTAGTAAAGAGAGGAATCTTGCTGTAATGAAAGAACAACCTGACTCCGGTAATGAGGATGATAAGAACAATAAAAAGAGAGGCTATCCCAAACCATTTGGTGATGAACAGGTAGGAGACAATCGCTCCGGTCTTGCCCATCCAATTTTCAACATGGATACTCTTGTCAAAAAAATAGCCGAAAGAGAAGTGTTTAAAGATGGTGTCAGCAAAATTGTAATCGACTTTCCACGACTGAAACCATGAGAGAAAGGAAAATAGCAGAAACAGGCCGAAAATAAGGAGAAACAGACCAAGGACTCTGAATTTCTGATCCCTTTTTGCAAGCTCCTCTTTCGTCAGCTCTTTTTTCGTGCTCTTAGGTTCCTTCTTCGGTTTCGCCTGTCTAGCCATTTCGTTGCATTACATTCCACCACCCATCTTGGATTGAAGTTCCTCTTTTGTTGTTATTGAATAATCGGCAGGGACTTCAAATTCTTTACTGGATATGCTCTTCTTTTCAACGGAGATGGCAGAAAATACCATGGTAAATTGTGGGGTAATCATTGAAAACTCAAGTAAAACGCCATTGATATCCTTGTAGATAGAATTGTCAAAATTCGGATTCACAGAACCGAAATCTTCACTGAACCATACATCATACGTGGTTATTGATCCATTCTCATTAACCGTTACGATCGCTTTTTTACATGTATAGCCTGCGATGGTCTTGGTTTCGGTTGTGATCTGCACTTCAGGAGTGGGCTCCTTGCTCATTTCCTCCTTGATCTCCTCAGTAGTTTCAGGGATCGCATATTTCTGTCCCATCATGTTTATCAGAGCAACTTTGCTTTTATCACTGTAATTTGTAATCTCAATCTGGGCACCCATCGGAGTTTGAATCTCTGATTTGGTCTTATCTCCCTTGATTGTTATTGTCATTACTTTCGGGAACATTGCCATCTGGCTTTCCGAGAATTTATTGTCAGGATAGGCTATCTTAAAAGTAATAATACCTTCGAACGGTTTTGGGCCGGCAAAAGTAGAAACAACCATCACCAATAAAACGGACATGATGGTAATTCGGAGATATTCAATTTGTTTCATAACAGGATTGATTTGATTTTGAGGTTTTTTACAAATGTAGTTATTTTACGATTCTCATGAGTTTGTTCCACCGGATTTTTCCGTCGAACAATCCTTTCTTTTCATCAAGGGAAAGCCACACAAATATGGCTTCTCCAACCACGTGGTCTTCCGGAACAAATCCCCAGTAGCGCGAATCGGCTGAGTTATGACGGTTGTCTCCCATCATCCAGAAATAGTCCATTTTGAAGGTATAACTATCGGTTTTCTTGCCATTGATGAAGATTGTGTTGTCGCGAACATCCAGATCGTTGTTTTCAAACACATCAATAACGCGTTTGTAGATGGGGAGGTTCTCCATGGTTAGAGACACTGTTGCTCCTTTTTTAGGAACAATGATAGGGCCATAGTTGTCTACGTTCCAATGGTATGCTGAGTCGTGGGGAAAAATATTGGGGTCCCCGTATCCTGCAGGAATGATCATAGGTTCAATCAGCTTTACATTGTTGAAGTTTTTCAGTTTTGCAACAGCCTCCTCTGTCAGGGTCATCTCGTAGTTCCCTTGGTTATCGGTAGAGATCTGTTCTGTGATTCCCAGCCTTTCCAGGTTCTTTGTATTTATGGAAGATCCATCGGTCCTAACAAGGTATTTGAACTGCCGTTTGCCAGGATTTTGTTCCTCTTTTCCATTGATGAAAACAACTCTGTTGATGATCTTGATCGTATCGCCTGCGATACCGATACATCGTTTGATGAAGTTCTCACGTTTGTCGACAGGGCGTGCGATGATATTACCAAAATATTGTTTGTTTTTCCAGACGTTATCTCTTCCGAACTGCCGAACCAATTGGTAATAACTTGCATTGCTCTGAAATTTGGTTGACAGGGTGTCCCCATCGGGATAATTGAAAACGATTATATCCATGTTGTCGATGGTAGACCACCCGGGGAACCTTTTGTATGGAAGTTCAATCCATTCGAGGTAGGATTTTGAGCTTTCACTCAGAGGCATCGTATGGTGAACGAAGGGAAACGACAGCGGTGTGTTGGGCACTCTGGCTCCGATGTTGATCTTGCTCACAAAGAGATAATCTCCGATGAGCAGGCTCTTCTCCATCGAAGAAGTTGGAATGGTATATGCTTCAACCAAAAAGATACGAATGATGCTGGCTGCGATCACAGCAAAGATGATGGCATCAACCCATTCTCTGACAAAACCCTTTCTCGGGGGTGTAGCATCATCAGGGTCAGTATAATGTTCTTTGGGTGAAAAGCCGAGGTAGGGGAGGTAGGCAAAGGGAAATAGAACGGCTAATGCCTGGGGCCCTAATCCATATTTGCCAAAGCATTTGGCAACTTCAACGATCATCAGGAGGATTACAAAAACATTGATGAAAGGGATCAGAAGGAAAATGTACCACCAAAGGGGTTTCTTAATGATTTTCAGCCAGATATACAAGTTGTAGAATGGGATAATGGTTGCCCAGCCCTTCTGTCCGGCTTTTACAAAGATAGCCCACAGCCCAACAATTGAGAGGATAAAAAAAAGAATGGAGAGGATCAGGTATATATTCATTTTGCTGAATTTTATTGAATATCAAACGATATTTTGCAGATCTTATTTCGTGCTTCGTGCTTCGATTTCTTATTTCGTACTTCTTATTTCTTCTTTCATTTTCAACATATCCTTCATCTCAAAGAACCCTCTTTTTCCAACCAGCCACTCTGCAGCCAAAATAGATCCCTGGGCAAACCCTCTTCTACTTTTCGCTGTATGGATGATTTCAATTAGGTCTTCCGGAGAGTCGTAAACAACTTTGTGTGTACCGGTCACCTCTTCAATACGGTGTGAACGAATCCCCAGGTCGGAGGGATTCTCACTGATTTCTTTTACCCATTTATCTTTTTTCCCATGATGCCGGATGATGTCATTGGCCAGATGGATGGCCGTGCCACTGGGAGCATCGAGCTTTTGAACGTGATGCGTCTCTTCCATTGATATTTCATAATCGGGCCAGTTTGACATCAGGGAAGCCAGTTTTCGGTTTAGTTCGAAAAAGATATTGATGCCGATGCTAAAGTTGGGGGCCCAAAAAATACTTTGTGCCCTGACCATACATTCGGTTCTGATCTCTTCCATCTGTTCATGCCACCCTGTGGTTCCAACAACAATGGGAACTCCGGCATCAAAACAAAAATGGATGTTATCGATTACACTGGAAGGAGTGGAGAAATCAATTGCTACATCAGCTTTATACAATTCGCCGAGATTGAATTCCCACTCTTCCGGATTGTCAATAGTCAGGACGATTTCATGACCTTTCTCTCTGGAAAGTTTCTCTATCTCCCGTCCCATCTTTCCATAACCAATCAGTGCAAGTTTCATAGAGGAGGTTCTTATTAAAATCGAAAGCTAAGTTTTAGCCCTGGCTGAATCTTGAATGCATTCGCTGGTGGAAGCAGATCGGGAGCCACACGAAGCGATAGATTTTCGTTGATATTATACGTATAAAGATGTGCATCGACGGTGGCATCAATAATATTCAAGACATACCACAATGCTGTAATAAGGATACTAAGTTCCAGGTTTCTGCGGTAATAATCAGTAGCACTTAGTAGTTCAGCTTCACTGTATCTATTTACCAGTTCAGAGTAATTTCCGTTATAATTTCCATTTACACTCTCAATATAAGCACACCTGTAATCAAGGTAACTGTCGGTATTTGTAACGATGAAATATGTCATTACTCCAAAACCTGCGTAAAGGATTGGAAGTTTCCAGTATTTCCTGTTGTAGATTTGACCAAGACCAGGGACCAGAGTAGAATACATTGTTGCTTTTCTGGGACTATGTTTTTTCATCAAAACTGAGTCTGCAACGGGGATGGTATCGGAGATTGCTTGTGCTGTAGCAGAATCCACAAACCATATTCCGGAGAACATGCATAAAACAAGCAGGATCTGAACTAATGGACGCCCCATGGGGGGTTGCCTATATGATTTATGACTCAAGGAGTTCTATGATCTTATTCAACTCCACTTCTGAAGTAAATGGGATGGTAATAGTGCCTGCTCCTTTCTTGTTCATCTGCAACTTTACTTTGGTATTGAGCCGGGCATTCAGGTCTCCCTCTATTTTCATCAGTTTCGGATCCGATTCACCAATTGATCTCTTGGAAAGTGGTGAGGTACGATTGCCGTTCTCCCTGACCAATGATTCAACCTCTCTAACTGATAGATTTTTGCTTAGTACCTGCTTGAAAATACGGATTTGCAGCGAGTTGTTCTCGAGAGTTATCAAAGCCCGGGCATGGCCCATTGTGATCTTTTTCTCTCTGATAGCTATCTGAATCTCTGCCGGCAGTTTGAGCAGACGAACATAGTTGGATATCGTTGACCTGTCCTTCCCAACACGTTGACTGAGGTCTTCCTGTCGGATCTGGCACTCTTCCATCAATCTCTGGAAGCTGATACCCACTTCGATTGGATTAAGATCTTCCCGCTGAATGTTCTCTACGAGTGCCATTTCAAGCATCTGCTCATCATTGGCAACGCGGATGTACGCAGGGATCTCTGTAAGTCCGGCCACCCGTGCAGCTTTTAATCGTCGTTCGCCGGCAATTAACTGGAACCGGTCATTGCTAAGTTTGCGCAAAGTGACTGGCTGAATGATGCCCTGATGCTGGATGGACATCGCCAGGTCTGCCAGTTCGGCCCGGTCAAAATCAGTTCGGGGTTGAAATGGATTGGACTCGATGTCATCTATCCTGATCATGGCGACATATCCAACCAATTGATTTACTTGTACCTCCCTGGGGGCCTGCTCAAGGTCACTCCCTTCAAGCAGTGCACTTAATCCCCTCCCAAGCGCTCTTTTCTTTCCAGACATATTAGACCTCTAGTTGTTTTTCCGAATTGGAGATCCGGGTAAGTTCGTTTTTTTGCAGAATTTCACGAGCCAGGTTGAGGTAATTGGTGGCACCGGTACTGTTGATATCATGAACCATGATCGTGTCGCCGAAACTGGGAGCCTCACTCAGCTTTATATTTCTTTGGATCAAAGTCTCGAAAACGAGTTGATGAAAATGGGTCTGTACCTCCTCAACTACCTGCTTGGAGAGGTTAAGGCGACCATCGTACATTGTAAGGAGAATGCCTTCAATATCCAGATCCGGATTCAGCCTGGATTGCACTATTTTAATTGTATTCAGTAGCTTACCTAGTCCTTCAAGGGCGAAATATTCACACTGAACAGGTATGATGACCGAATCGGCTGCAGTAAGTGCATTCACAGTGATCAGGCCGAGTGAAGGGGAACAATCGATCAGGATAAAACTGTAATCCTCTTTGATTGAAGCGATCACTTTGCGCATCATTCTCTCCCTGTTTGGCATATTGATCATCTCGATTTCGGCACCTACCAGGTCAATATGGGCTGGTAGCAGGTCGAGATAGGGAGTAGATGTATTGAGGATGATATTGCGTGGATCCACATCATCCATGATGCACTCGTAAATACTGGTTTTAATGTTTCTTGGGTTGAAACCTACTCCGGAAGTGGCATTTGCCTGAGGATCGGCGTCTATGATCAGAGTTTTATACTCCAGCACCGCAAGACCTGCAGCCAGGTTAATGGCTGATGTGGTTTTACCGACTCCTCCTTTTTGATTGGCAATGGCAATGACTTTCCCCATAAGCGCAAAAATACATTATAAAGACGAGACCCTCAAAGATGTTGATAAGTTTTCGGTAAACAAAACAAGCTGTCCACCGGACAGCTTGAAGGTCTTTACCCTGTTGCCGGGGTTACTCGTCGTCAGTGTCTGACGTGAGATCCTCAAAACGGATATCCGTGTGTTTGTTCTTGGCCACACTCTCTTCCGAGAACGACTCTCTTGAGATCTCTTCACGAGGCTCAGGCATAGTTTGTTCACGCTTAATATAATCGATGACCTCCGTGAGACCCTCAGAGAACTTCCCGAAATCTTCCTTATAAAGAAACAATTTATGCTTTTCGTAGAAGAATTTCCCTTGGTCATTATTGAACCGTCGCTTGCTTTCGGTGATGGTAAGGTAATACTCGTCAGAAATCGTTGCTTTTACATCAAAAAAGTAGGTGCGTTTCCCAGCCCTGACAGACTTCGAAAAGATTTCGCCTCTCTCCCTGTCTTTCTTTTCGTTCTCTTCCATTTTTGTAAACGAGTTTTTGTTAAAACGCAAAAATAAAAATATTATTTGAAACAAAAAGTTTATTTCAATGAAAAGCTTAGCTTTGCAGGCCAATTCACGTGAGGTATAATGATGTTCTTTATCATGGTCGATTATGTTAGGTAGGAGACATTTCCGAACAAAAGTCCTTCAGGGATTATATGCTTATTTTCAAGGTGGGGAACCCCGAATGGAAAACGCGGAGAAGCAACTCTTGACAAGTATTGACAAACTCACTGAACTCTATTTTATCCAGTTCTCTTTCTTTCTTGAAGTTATCGACTTCTATGTCCGCAGGATGGAGGAAGTCAAGACCAAATTTTATCCAACCTACGAGGAGCTCAATCCTGTTTCCAAATTTGTAACAAACAAAGTTGTTGAGATGCTCCGTGAAAACGAGGACCTTATTTCTGAGGTTAAAAAATATAAGATCAGCTGGACTGAGGAGCAGGATAATGTAAGAAAAGTCCATCATCGTCTTCGTGAAGCCAAAGAACACAGAGACTATCTATACTCGGGAGACAACTCTTTCAGGGAGGACCAGGAGTTTGTTGTTCGGATGTTGAAGAAGTATATCTTAAGGTCCCCCGAACTACAAAATTTCTGTGAAGAGAGGTCGATTCACTGGATCGACGATTTTGAAGTAGCTGCCGCGTTTGTGCTGAAGACGATACGGCTTCTCACTCCCGAATTCTCAACCACTACACCATTGCTCTCTTTGCTTATCAAAGATCCGGAATTTGATGTGAAAGAGGAGCATGAGTTTATTGTCGAACTCTTCAGGAAAACAATCATCCACAGCGATGAATTTGAGGAGATGATCAAAGGGCGTCTCAAAAATTGGGAATTGGACAGAATAGCACTTACCGATATCATTCTGATTAAGATGGCACTCGCCGAGTTCCTCTTCTTTCCTACAATTCCGGTCAAGGTAACGTTGAATGAATACATCGAATTGTCGAAGCATTTCAGTACGGCAAAGAGTAAGCTATTTATTAATGGTATCCTGGATAAGCTGGTTTCTGATTTTATCGAAGAGGACCGGATACACAAGAGCGGGCGCGGGTTAATCAACTAATTTTCCTCCTTTCATACTAAAGAAATAAGCTTCACGTTTTAAAGAGATATAAACAGAGAACCTATCGTGGCAAAACTACTCTCAAAATTTTTTCTCGGTTTCCTAAGCGTGGCTTTTTGCATCCCGGTCTCAGCACAGATTGGAGGTGATCATACCTACACATTCCTTACTCTGAGTAATTCGGCCCGCATTGCAGGATTAGGAGGAAATGCACTCGCTGTAATGGATAATGATATTACTCTCTCCATTGCTAACCCTTCCCTGATCACTGCTGACATGCATAACCAGATGGCATTGAGTTATGTAAACTATTTTACCGGGAACAATGTTGGCTTTGCAATGTATTCACGTACATTCAACAAGGCAGGAAGTTTTGTTGGGGCTATCCAGTTTAATGATTATGGTAAAATCCAGGGAGCTGATGCCGCCGGGAATAAGACCGGTAATATAAGTGCCTCTGAGTATGCTTTTTCTATCGGTTGGGGCCGCACGTTGACAAACCATTTCTCTGTCGGTGCAAATGCAAAACTCATTTATTCGCATCTCGACGTTTACAATTCTTTTGGCATTGCTGTTGATGTTGCCGGATCCTACTTTACCAAAGACAAGCTTTTTGTAGCTTCCATCATGGCCCGCAACATTGGATCCCAGATAGTCCCTTACCGTGCAGGCCAATATGAGTCGCTTCCATTTGAACTTCAGCTGGGCCTATCAGCGGGTTTGAAATATCTGCCATTACGGTTCTTTTTACTCTTTACAAACCTTCAGAAATGGGATTTGAGTTACACCGATCCCAATGACCCGAAGAATCAGGTTGATCCCTACACAGGTGAGATTGATGAAAAGAGTGGTATCAGTAAATTTGCTGATAATTTCATGCGTCATATTGTGTTTGGCGGTGAGTTCACCATTGCCAAAGTTTTCTCCATAAGGCTTGGATATAATTACCAGCGCAGGCAGGAGCTCAAACTATATGAACGTACCGGGCTTAGCGGCTTTACGTATGGCGTAGGCTTCCGGGTCAAGATGTTCAACTTCAGTTACACCCATGCCACATACCAGGCCGGCAGCCCCAATCCCAACTACGTGACGATTGCGGTGAATCTTCAGAAGTTCTCGAAGAAGAAGTGATCGCCATCTCCTTCATCCCTCTTTTCCGCAATTTTTCGTAATTTAGTGCCAAATTACCATCCTCAATGCACGTAACGATTGATCCTAACAGCGGCTTCTGCTTTGGTGTGGTTTATGCAATCCAGGTGGCCGAACGTGAGTTGGCCGAATCTGGAAAACTCTACTGCCTGGGAGACATCGTTCACAATAATATGGAGGTAAATCGCCTGAAAGAGATGGGCCTCGTGATCATTGACCACTCTGATCTGTCAAAGCTACACGACTGCAAAGTGATGATCCGGGCTCATGGAGAACCCCCTGAAACGTATCAAATCGCTTTGCAGAATAATATTCACCTGGTCGATGCATCGTGTCCTATCGTACTTAACCTTCAGCAGGAGGTAAGATACGGATATGAGGACATGATAGCTCGTAACGGACAGATTGTAATTTATGGAAAAGAGGGACATGCTGAGGTGAATGGATTGAAGGGACAAACGAATGGGAAAGCGATTGTGATCGGAGATGAGAGGGATCTGGATAAAATTGATTTTGGCAGGCCGATGCGACTTTATTCCCAAACGACGAAAAGTGTTGATGGATTCAGGAAAATCGTTCAGATAATTGAATCCAGGATGAGGACAGCTAACCCTACGGCAGATGTTGACTTCAAATGGAATGACAGTATCTGCCGACAGGTATCGAACCGTTCTAGCTTGCTGAAGGAGTTTGCTTCGAAGCATGAAGTAATTATCTTCGTAAGCGGGTTGAAAAGCTCAAATGGGATTGTCTTGTATCAGGTGTGCAAAGATGTGAATCCAAACACTTACCTGGTTTCTGAGAAAGGGGAACTCCGGAAACAATGGTTTGATGGATGCCACACCGTTGGAGTTTGTGGGGCTACTTCCACACCAATGTGGTTGATGGAAGCTGTTGGACAAGAGATCAGAGAAATTAATATATCCGATGCATCTTCATAAAATCACCCTCCATAACTTTAAAAGCTATCCGGAAGCTGAGTTTGTCTTCAATGAGAAGATTAACTGTTTTGTCGGAAATAATGGAGTGGGAAAGACAAACCTGTTGGATGCCATCCATTACCTCTCGTTTTGTAAGAGTTATTTCAATCCCATTGATGTACAGAATATCCGTCATGAGGCCGATTTTTTTGCCATCCATGGGAACTACTTTCGCCAGAATGACACCGTTGAACAGCTTCAGTGCATCCAAAAAAGGAACCAACGCAAGAAGTTTTTATACAACAAAAAGGAGTATGAGAGACTGGCCGACCATATCGGCAAGTTCCCATTGGTGATGATTTCCCCATCGGACCGCGATCTCATCAATGAAGGCAGCGAGGTGCGCAGGAGATATATCGACAGTGTCATATCCCAGTTCGACAAACTATACCTCGACGACCTGATCAACTACAACAAAGCGCTCAATCAAAGAAATGCACTCCTGAAGTCTTTTGCCGAGAGACGTTATTTCGATCTGGAATCACTCGAGATATGGAATGAGCAGATGGAGAAACTTGGAACAACAATTTTCCATCGCCGACAGAGTTTCCTGGGAGAGTTCATCCCTCTTTTTCAGCACTATTTCAGCTTTATCAGCGGAGGCAAGGAGCAGGTGGATATGATCTACCAGAGTCAGCTGCTTGCCGGGTCAATCGGAGAATTGATGAAGAAGGCTGTTGAACGGGATCGCGCTGCCCTCTACTCAACTATAGGAACCCATAAAGACGATCTGGAGTTCCTTCTGGACGGCTATCCATTGAAACGCTATGGATCCCAGGGCCAGCAAAAATCCTATGTGATTGCAATTAAACTGGCACAATTTGAATATACACGTAAGGTCAATGGGTTTAAACCGATCTTGCTGCTGGACGATATCTTTGATAAGCTGGATGATTACCGGGTGCAGCAGGTGATCAGTCTGGTAAGTGAGAACAGTTTCGGGCAGGTATTTATCACTGATACGCAAGAGGAGAATATCCTGAAGATCTTCGATCCACTTGCCATCGAACACGAGATTTTCAGGATTAATGATAAGTAACGAATGAGAAGATCCAATGATTATAGTCTGCGTGAGGCCATTCACGAGTTCCTGAATACATACCGCCTTGATGAAAAAATAGAGGAACGGAAAGTCATAGGATCATGGGGTGCGGTGATGGGGAAGATGGTGAGTAACCATACGACAGATATCTATATTCGGAATAAAAAGCTTTACGTGAAAGTGGATTCAGCCGCCCTGCGAAGTGAACTAAGCTATGCCCGGGAAAAGATCCGGGACGTACTAAACAAAGAAGCGAAAGCTGAAGTAATTACTGATGTCGTTATTCGGTAAACTGCAAGAATAACATTTCGCTATTTCGCTATTTATTTGATCAGGCATTTCAACATCTGACTCTCCTCAATATATCCCTCCAACAGATCTCCAATCTTAACAGGCCCAACACCTGCCGGAGTTCCGGTGAAGATAAGGTCGCCTGTACGTAATGTTATAAACCTTGACGCCTGGACGATAATGTCGTCAAACGGATGGATCATGAGGGAAGTGTTGCCTTTTTGAACAACTTCTCTGTTGAGATGGAGACTGAAGCTGATGTTTTTCAGATCAGTGAAATCAGATTTGGGTACAAACTGGCTGATGGGCGCTGATTGGTCGAACCCTTTGGCTGTGAACCATGGCAGACCCGCTTTTTTTGCGCGATCCTGGATGTCACGCGCAGTGAAATCGATTCCTATCCCGATTTTGTCGTAATAGGTATGTGCGAACTGCGGCTGAATATTCTTTCCCACCTTACAGATCTTCAGGACCAGTTCTGCCTCAAAGTGAATGTCGGAGGAGAAATCGGGGTAATAAAATGGTCTGTTACGGATGAGCAGGGAAGTGTCGGGTTTGATAAAGAAGACCGGTTCGGCCGGGACCTCATTCCCGAGCTCTTTGATATGTGCATGATAATTGCGGCCAATACAAATGATTTTCATAGTCTCTATTCGAAAAGTTTAAGTTTTCCGTCATTATTGGGAGTGAATTTCTCCCTCAGTTTTATTAAAGTAACCACTTTTTTTGTTGAGCGTGGGAATTCGCTCTTCATGATCCAATCGTAATAGGAAGGTTCTGTTTTGAATACTTCCGCAACTGGTTTTCCTTTGTGTTTTCCGAAATTGAAAACCTCCACCTGTTTGGGATTGAAAACGATATGTCCAATCAGATCGACATTGTTCGTTTTGTGGGAAAATTCGCTTAAGGCTCTGATATCATTTACAACCGGAGTAGAGATTATGCCTTCTTTGTCTTTAAACTCCTGGTCTTTATACTTGTCCAGTTGAGCTTTGAGGATCTCATATGTGGCGATCGTATCTGCTTCGGCACTATGGGCATTGATCAGCTCTTTGCCGCAGTAAAATTGATAAGCGGCGGCAAGGTTTCGGGGTTCCATCTTGTGAAAGATGTTCTGAACATCCACAAGGCGCCTCCCCTTCAAATCGAAATCCACATCTACACGAAGGAACTCCTCCACGAGTAAAGGGATGTCAAAATGGTTCGAGTTATATCCTGATAGGTCGCAGGAGTCGAGAAATCCTACAAGATCTTGAGCAACCTCTTTAAAAGTAGGGCAATCCTTCACATCTTCATTGGTGATTCCATGAATCTCAGTCGACTCCCACGGAATATCCATTTCAGGATTGATGCGGAGGGTTTTGATGTTGGTAGATCCATCGGGTTGGGCCCGTAGAATACAGATTTCAACAATGCGGTCGGTAGCCACTTTGATACCTGTTGTTTCGAGGTCGATGAAGGCCATAGGCTGGGAAAGGTTCAATTCCATGTTATAAGGTTTGGTGGGTGTCAAAGGATTCGAGATGCCCAACCATTTTGTTGAGAAACTCTCCGGCCATAGCACCATCTACTACCCTGTGGTCGAATGTGACGGAGAGGAACATCATCTGACGGATTCCAATGGTGTCACCTTCAGGGGTTTCGATAACTACAGGGCGTTTTGTGATTGAGCCAACGGCAACAATTGCAGCCTGTGGCTGGTTGATGATTGGGGTTCCCATGAGCGTTCCGAAGGAGCCAAGGTTTGTCAGAGATATTGTCCCTCCGGTAATTTCGTCGGGAACCAGTTTGTTTTGTCTCGCCCTTTCGGCAAGGTCGTTCACCTGTTTAGTGATTCCTAGAAGGCTTTTCTGGTCTGCATCCCGAATCACGGGAACGATGAGGTTTGAACTCGGAAGGGCAACGGCTATGCCAACGTTGATTCGTTTATGTACCAGAATATGTGTTCCATCAACCGACACATTGATCATCGGGACATCCCTGACAGATTTGGCAATCGCCTCGATAAGAATCGGGGTGTAGGTGAGTTTTATCCCTTCCCGTTTGAGGAAAGTCTCTTTGTATTTCTCCCTCCATTTTACGATGGCTGTCATGTCAACCTCAATGAAAGAGGTAACATGCGGCGACGTTTGCAAAGATTTAACCATGTGGGTAGAGATCAGCTGGCGTACCCGATCCATCTCGATCACCTGGTCGGTAGCTGCAGCCACTGCCATCCCTTGTGTAACAGTAGGTTGAGCCGGAAGTGGAGCAGGGGAGGCTTTCCTTTTCTCAAGATAACTGAGAAGGTCCTGCTTGGTGAGGCGGTCGTTCTTGCCTGATCCGGGGATTTCACCCAGCTCCTGGAAAGTGATATTTTCCTGCATGGCAATGCTTCGAACCAGTGGTGAGTAAAAGCGTGTACCGCCTTCTCCCGGTTCATGTGGCATCTCCTCGGTGTCAGAGACCTTACAGGCATCGGCATCTTCAGACGCCTCTTTTGAAGGTTCAACCGCCGGCAGCCCGACCTTCGACTCATCCTCATCTTTCGTCCCTCGTCCTTCGTCTTTCGTCCCTCGTCCTTCGTCCTTCGTCCCTTCCCCCTCCATCTCAACGACAGCAATAATCTTTCCCACAGGCACAACATCTCCCTCCTCTGCCATTCGTTTCTTAAAGATTCCTGTAACGGGTGATGTTACCTCTGTATCGACTTTATCAGTCGCGATCTCAGCAATCGGATCCTCTTCGTTCACCGAATCTCCCTCTTTCTTAAGCCACCGTGTAAGAGTTGCTTCAATAACTGCCTCTCCAAGGCGGGGAAGGACGATATCGTAATTTGCCATAGTAATCGGATTGAGGATTAAAGCACAAAGATAGTCATTTTCTTATTTATATGGATTCAAAATAAGAAGTTATCTGCGACCGAGATCCCGGAAGCCTTTCAGCAAGATATTGACATCATTGGTGATTTTATAATCCCTGGCATAAAGGAGGTTGAGGCGTGAAATAGCCTCCCCCGGAACAGGGTTGTCATGGAATGCATCAAACGGATTGAGAATGCCTTTTTTTATCTCAGGAAGTCGGTGGGCTTCTGTTTCGCTCATCTCCGAATAGCCAACCCAGGATCGAAGGTTCAACAGTACAAGAAAAATGTTCAAGAACAAACCAATAGGGTTTCTAACCAGGAAGAAGACCAGGGGATAAAGAGCCAGAAGTATGAAACTTGTCAAAACATCGATGAGTCTTTTGTTCCTTCGGTTGTCCATCTTTGTGATCGAGTTGATATCGATCACATAGAGATCGCCTGAAGTGTTTATTGAGTTACTTCCAATAATGCTGAGACTTTCGGGAGGGGCGATCTTATAATCTACCTGCTGGTCTTTTAACTCCGACATCTGGTCCATAATCACTTGGGAGGGGACATCTTTGGCACAAAAAATCACTTCATCAATGTTATGGATCCAGATGATCTCGCGAATCTGGCCGAGGTGTCCGATGAAGCCGTTTGTATTATTCCGGTGTGGTTGGTAGCTTACCAGACCGATATATCCGGGAGTGATAATTGTCTTTTGCAGGAGCTCGGAAACCCGCTCCGCTTCATCCTTCTCACCGATAATGACAAACCGCTTGTTTTTATCCTCATTGATCTGGAACTCTTTCAGATTCAGGATATGTAGAAAGAATCGTGTAACCAGCATGGAAATTACGCCCCAAATGGCACCAAGAATGATCAAGGCTCTGGAGAACCGGTATGATTCGGGGAGCAGACTGTAGAGAACAAGAATGATTACTGTTCCAACTACCATTCCCTGCGAGACCTTTCGCAATCGGATCGGCCTGTCGTATCCTCCACTCAGGTAAACAGTCAGGAGCCATATCAGGATATAAACCGGAACCGCAACATAGGTAAATAGCATCGGGTAATGTCCTCCCGACTGAAAAATGAAGTGTTTCTCCCAGTACTCCTTGATGAACCAGATCCCTCCGAAGATCAGGACTGAATCTGTGAATGGGAGTGCGATCCGGGTAAGGAACCGGGTGATGATTGAGATGGTCGCCCTGAGGTAAATGGCAAAGTTGATCAGAGCAGAGTACATCCGGGCATTCTTCTTTGAGAAATGCTTGCGGGCAAAAACAATCATGGCATTGTAGAAGAAGAAGACATAATTGACACTACTCTTTTTCGTGCTCTCTCCTTTGTAGTGAATAATTCGGGTGCCAGGGAAATAGTAGTTCTTATATCCTGCCTGAGTAATCCGGTAGCTTAAGTCAATATCCTCTCCATACATGAAAAATTCTTCATCCAGAAGCCCGATCTCATCGAGAACAGTTTTTCGAACCATCATGAAAGCCCCTGCAAGAACATCAACTTCATGTGTCTTGTTTTTATCCAGATAGCCCAGGTGGTATTTGTTGAAGAATTTCGATTTGGGAAAAAGGGAAGAAAATCCGAATATTTTAAAAAAAGCTACTGATGGCGAAGGAAGACCTCGTTTCGATTCGGGAAGAAATTTACCTTTTCCATCGATCATTTTTACACCCAGCCCACCAGCATCGGGATGCTCATCCATGAAATTCACACATTTCTGAAGGGTGTCATCTTCCAGAATAGTATCGGGATTAAGGATCAGAATGTACTCACCTTTTGCTTTCCTGATAGCTTGATTATTCGCTTTGGAAAATCCTTTATTGTCCTTATTTTCAATAAGATGAACCTCTGGAAATTTTTCACGAATTGTACGCACTGATCCATCAACAGAGTTGTTGTCTACTACGAATACTTCAGCCTCCAGTCCATTCACCGCTTTCTGGATAGAATGAATGCACTGTTCGACGAAGTACTTAACGTTGTAGTTGACTATGACGATGGATAACTTCATTCCTAATAGAGAATCGGATTGTAAAATTATTAAAAATACCCTTGATCGATCAATATAATAATCTCTTCTATTTGACGATCTTCTCCAGTAGGATCATAACCGATCTTCAAATCGTATCCAAAGATCGTCGCAAGGGTTTGCCAGACAAAGGCTGTGAACTTTCCCCTGAGCTCTTGTACTATCTCAAAAGAGGAGTTGCCGGTTTGTCTATAAATTAGTTTTAAAAGAATTTTCCCTTGCGAAAAAGTAAGATCCCTGAGGTCGTCACCAAACTGATCTTCTAACTGTTTTTCAGCCTCTTTTGCAAATTTCTTTCTCTCCCTCTCATTGGTAATTGTATCAAAAATGAGCTGAAATTCATCTAATTTCTGACCGGCCAGTTTGGCATATGGATAGACTTTTTGGATGTTGTATACCAGTCGGCTGTAACGATGTTCCTGGCGTCGGTTTTTAAACTCAAATGGTGGGTAGACAAACACTGATTTTATTTCAACGAGAGGAACCGTATCGCCATCAAGAATCTTGCCCGGGACAACTTTGGGCAATGTATCAGGTTCTTGGGCCTGAAGTCCGGAAGAGGAGATAAGAAGAAGAAATAAGAATAGAGTAAATCTGTTCATCAGCATCAAAACGCCTGATAATCCAGGTTTATTGTCAGGCAACACGCAACCTGGCCATGCTGGTTTTGCGGAAACTTTTTTCCACAAACGCCAGTGTTACCCGCAATGATTTAGCATTCCCTTTCGAAGGAAGTTCAAACATCTCATCCGTCATGATCGCCTCAAGGATAGATCGCAGTCCACGGGCTCCCAGCTTGAATTCAATCGATTTGTCGACGATATAGTCAAGGGCATCACCATCAAAACTGAGTTTAATGTTATCCATCTCAAGGAGTTTGATATATTGCTTGGTAAGTGAATTCTTCGGTTCGAGGAGGATTCGCCTGAGCGTCTCCTTGTCGAGAGAGTGCATAAACGTGACAATGGGAAGTCTTCCCACCAATTCGGGGATCAATCCATAACTTTTCAAATCTACAGGTGATATGTATTGTAGGAGGTTTTCTTTATCTACAGACTCCTTCTTAGTGGATTTAAATCCTATCACATTGGTCTGTAATCTGTTAGCAATTTTCTTTTCGATCCCGTCAAAGGCACCTCCCGTAATGAATAAAATATTTTGGGTATTGACCTGGATCATCTTCTGTTCGGGATGTTTCCTGCCACCCTGAGGGGGGACATTCACGATAGCCCCTTCCAGCATTTTAAGGAGAGCCTGTTGCACCCCTTCTCCCGATACGTCGCGGGTGATAGAAGGGTTGTCACTTTTCCTGGCGATCTTGTCAATCTCATCGATAAAAACAATTCCTCTCTCGGCAGCAGCCACGTTGTAGTCGGCAACCTGAAGCAGCCTTGCAAGAATACTCTCCACATCTTCGCCCACATAGCCAGCCTCTGTAAGGGCTGTTGCGTCTGCGATACAGAACGGTACATTGAGCATCTTTGCTACGCTTCTCGCCAACAGGGTTTTACCGGTTCCGGTCTCTCCAACAACAACGATATTGGATTTTTCAATCTCTACATCATCCTCTTTTGCTTTTTTTGCATAAAAGATGCGTTTATAGTGATTGTACACGGCAACAGAGACAATTCGTTTTGCCTCGTCTTGTCCGATCACATACTGATCGAGGTAACTCTTGATCTCTTTCGGCTTAAGTAATTTGAAATCGGGAACAGATTTTGTTTTATCGGCAGTCGACTCTTCATCCATAATCACCTTTGCCTGCTGGATACAGTGGTCGCAAATGTGCGCGTTAAGTCCCGCAATCAGGATCTGAGTTTCCCGACGTTCACGACCACAAAAGGAGCACCGTTCGTTGCTTTTTGTCATAGGTGACGGTTATTTATCTGATTTGGATTTTACAAGGATCTCATCAATCATCCCATAATCCAGCGCTTCCTGAGATGTCATCCAGTAGTCGCGGTCGGCATCTTTAAGTATCTTATTGTAGGTTTGTCCACTGTTGAGGGCAATGATCTCATACAGCTCTTTCTTGAGTTTTTGGATCTCCCTGGCAGTAATTTCAATATCTGATGCTTGTCCTTCCGCTGATCCCATTGGCTGATGGATCAGGACACGGGAGTGTTTCAAAGCTGTTCGTTTTCCTTTGGCACCGGCGCACAGCAGGATAGCTCCCATCGAAGCGGCCATCCCGGTACAGATGGTTGCGATATCGGGAGAAATATACTGCATAGTATCATAGATGCCTAATCCGGCATACACAGAACCACCCGGTGTATTGAGGTAGATTTGGATGTCTTTTCTTGAATCCACGGATTCTAAAAAGAGTAGCTGAGCCTGAATGATGTTGGCAACATAGTCATCAATAGGAACTCCCAAAAAGATGATGCGATCCATCATCAACCTGGAGAAGACATCCATGGTTGCAATGTTCAGTTGCCGCTCTTCAATGATTGTAGGCGAAATGTAGTTCGCTGTAACTGATTTGTATTTGTCAAGGGACATACTGCTTATCCCTTTATGACGTGTAGCATATTTTGAGAATTCGTCCATGATTTCGGTTTATATTTCGTTAAACGTAAAAGTACAGTTTTTTGTTACAACTTTCTCAGCGATTAGGGATTAGTGATTAGGGATTAGGGATGAGGGATTAGCGAATAGCGAATAGCGATTGAAATTTGTTGCTTGAAAATTATTTGTTATTTGTTTATTGCTGCTTGGTTATTAATGCTCATGCTCATGCTCGTGCTCATGCTCGTGATCATGATCGTGTTCGTGTCTTGAAGAGACCAACGCTATAAACTCCTCATAACCGATTTCAACAGGTTTCAGCGTTACCTTCTCTTTGAAGAGGCCCATGAGTTTGGCATCGAAAAGCTGGTCCTTGATTTTCTGTACCTGCTCCTTGTTTTGCATAAAAGCATCAACAATACTTTCGTATTTCCTTGCCATCTCGGGGTCAACAAACTCCTGAGAAACCTGCCTAAGCATGTAGGAGCGAATATATCCCCTGATTTCATCCTCTGTCACTTCAAGGTTATGTTCTTTGATGACTTTATTTTCGATCAGTTGCCATTTCATGGATTTGGCGAAAGCGGGAAATTGCTGTTCTATCTCATCCAGCGACAGTTTGTTTTCGTCATGCTCATAGAGCCAACGCTTTAAAAATTCATCCGGAAGCTGCATCTCTGTCGAGTCAATCAGGGTTTTTGTAATATCCTGGAAGAGAAGCTTGTCGGTTTCGCCGGAGAAGCTTGCGGCAGCATCTTTCCGAACTCGTGCCCGAAAATCCTCTTCGGTCTCAATGGTCTCTCCCGGATAAACCTGGGCAAAGAACTCACTATTCAGTTCAGCAGGTTCAACATGAGTGATCTCGTCCAGTTTAAATGAGAAAGAAATCTCAGGATCTGATAATGTATCTGCCGGGAGGTTGAGTTGTTTCGATGCCTCTTCAATCGTTGGAAAAAATTCCAGGGGTTTAAAAAAGAGGAGATTCTCTTTTTTCAAAGCAATCAGCTTCCCTTTCACCTCCTTATCCTGAATCTGATCAAGCGAAAGAAAGATTTTTTTCTGTTCAAATCCTTCGGCAGGCATTCTGTCAGCACCCAGTTTTGTAGCGCCGCCTGAGAGCATGTCAGCCTCACCTGCTACGTCAGGGTGGGTGAAGTTTCCATTTCGTTTCCGGGTATCTTCTATGTAGCCATCTACCATCTTGTCATCAATCTGGATCTGGTAATTCTCAATCTCCATTTCCGGGCCAAGATTCAGCTTGAATTCAGGAGCAAGACCAAGGTCAAAATAAAATTCAAAGATCTCTCCATCTTCAAAAAGAGCCGTTTTTGTCTTCTCTTTGTTGGGTAGTGGGTTTCCAAGAACATCCAGCTTTTCGTCCGTCATATATGTGGCGAGCTGATCGCTCAGGATTTTATTCACCTCATCGGCCATCACGGCTTTTCCATACATTTTTTTTACCATACCGAATGGTACTTTCCCAGGCCGGAATCCGGGAATGTTGGCTTTTCTCTGGTAATCTTTTAGGTTCTTGGTCACTGCCTCCTGGTAATCTTCCGGAGTAATCTCCATTCTGATCGTGGCTGTTAGTTCTCCGGTACTCTCTCTTGAAATGTTCATTCTTTGCTAAATGTAAAATGGTAAACTAGTAAAACGGTGAAATAAAATCGTGTGCAATGAGCTGAAAGGCTTTGCAATATCTTTTCTGGTGCGGATGAAGGGACTCGAACCCCCACGCCCGAAGGCACAAGATCCTAAGTCTTGCGCGGCTACCAATTACGCCACATCCGCGGATCCTGAAAAAGGACTGCAAAGATACATATTTTGATGAAATAATTTTCGATTATCAGGCGTTAATACATTTAGGGAATTGTATATATGGATTTTGGAGATGAAGGGATGGAGGGATGCAACCTAAGAGGCAAAGATTGGTTTATTAATATAGAGGACTCTTTTTGTAATATTAATTCGTAAATTTAAAACCGCATTATTCTGAGATTCATTCGTGTTGAAACGTAATATCCTCATACTGACCCTGATTGTTTGTTGTTTCGCCAACACGGTGCATTCACAGGAGATGCTTGGAACCACAATTGGGAACTATGCGGGCATCAACTCTGTACAGCTAAATCCATCAGCAATGCTTGGCTCCAGACAATGGCTTGACATACAGTTTGTTGGTGCTGGTATTTCCCTGCAGAACAACTATATGTATCTTTCAAAGGAGGAGTTTGTGATCTGGGATATCTTCAAGTCCGGATTTGTCCTTCCTTCTCACGACGAGGAATACGGCACGGGAGTGCGAAATTTTTACCGTTACGATAACCCCAACCTGAAGCAGTTTTATCTCAGCCTGAGGATAAATGGACCTGGAGCTATGGTGATCTGGAAGGACCATGCATTTGGAATTCACTCGGCTGTAAGGATGGAAAGTTCAATCAGGAAATTACCTTATGATCTGGCTAATTTTTTATACCTGGGAATGAATTACAAACCTCAGCAAAATATCAATTATAAAACTGACAAACGGTTTGGTATGACCCAAATGACATGGTTTGAGGTAGGAGTAAGCTATGCCTATAAATTTTATGGTAAGGGTTTCAACCGCTTGGATGCAGGATTATCTGTCAGAAAACTTTTCGGTTTGACCGCACTCTATAGCATTATTGACAACATGGATTACATGGTGCTGGATGATTCTACCCTTCAGGTCAATAACCTGACTGCTAGTTATGGCTTTTCACAGCCCATCGATTATACAAGCAACAGCGTGGGGACCAGTACCGATCCGCTTGTAGCCGGGGGCGGCTGGGGATTTGACCTGGGAATAACCTATACCCGATTGAAAAGGTCGCATCAGATACAATATATCGACCGTTTGTGTGAACAGCAATATGAGGATTACCTCTACCGGGTTGGAGTTGCCCTGATTGACATCGGAGGCGTCAAATTCAAGCATCGTGCCCAGACATATGCCATTGACAACCGCCCTTCATTTTGGAAGAACCTTAAACAGTTTGATTTTCAAACTGTAGACCAGTTGATGGATACGATCTCCTACCAGTTTTACGGGGATCCCAATGCGACGTATGTTGATGAAAAGTTCACCCTCTGGCTACCTTCAGCGCTGAGTGTCCAGTTTGATTACCACTACCAAAATAACTGGTATGTGAATGCTGCACTAATCTTTCCATTCCAGCTTAGCAAGATCTCCCTGGCTCGTCCGGCTCTCCTTGCCGTTACACCCAGGTATGAATCGAGGTGGTTTGATGCCAGCCTCCCGATTTCACTCTATAACTGGTACCAGATGCGGATGGGCCTGGCGTTTCGGTTCTATATGTTAACGATTGGTACTGAGAAACTTGGCCCATTTCTTGGATTGAGTAACTTCAATGGAATGGATCTCTACTTTTCGATTAAAATTCCTTTGGAAAAGGGGGTCTGTGGACGGCGTAAGTCAGGTACTTGTCCTGCATACGATAATTTCAAACCAACAAAGTTATAAGGATTTTACATCCAGGGCATCCCGCAGGGCATTTCCGATCAGCATAAAAGCCAGTACCAGCAGCATGATAGCAATACCGGGCATGATGGCCAGGTAAGCGTGATCGAGAATGATGTAGCCATAGTTTTCTTTGATCATCGAGCCCCATGAAGGAACAGGAGGCTGGACACCTATTCCAAGGAAGCTTAATCCGGCTTCGATCAATATGGCTGAAGCAAAATTGGCAGCTGAGATGACAATAACCACACCCATGACATTTGGAAGCAGGTGGCGGGTGATGATGCGGAAGGAGGAAAATCCGAGGGCTTTTCCAGCCTCCACGAACTCCTTCTCACGCAGACTGAGGATCTGACCGCGAACCACTCGGGCAACCTCTACCCACATGGTAAGGCCAACGGCGATAAAAACCTGCCAGAATCCTTTGCCCAGGGCGAACGTGATCGCAATAACCAGCAACAATGTTGGAATAGACCATACGACGTTGATAAACCACACGATCACATTGTCGACCCAACCCCTGAAATAACCTCCGATTGAACCGATAAAAATCCCTAAAACCAGGGAGATAAAAACGGATATGAAGCCTACCGAAAGAGAGATCCTGGCGCCAATGATCAGCATGCTGAGGATGTCGCGGCCAAACCGGTCGGTTCCCAGCCAGTAAGTCCTTGAAACTTGTCTTGCTTCCCGATGGGTGGAGAGGTACTCAGTAGGGGAGATCCTTGCATAGCTCCCATCCTGAGTGTAAATATCAACAAAACCATCGATTATAGGGTAAGCGTTATCCCAACTCTTCTGCCCCCAAATCATTCGGTGCAGAATGTTGCTCCGTTCAACAGGTGGTTCTTTCGGTACCAATATAAATTCAGCCGTATAACCAGGTTTCTTCAATCCCATCTCCAAACACTGGTCGTTGGCAAACGGGGTTGGATCCGGTGTGATTAAGTATCCGAGAAGAGCGACCATGAGTACGATGCCGATAAAGATCAGGGATCCAAAGCCCAGCTTGTCGTGCCGGAATCGATTCCAGGCAAGGGAAGAGAGAGAGGAGGAGGAGATGTATGTTTTTTTGCGGAGAAACAACAAAGAAAGAAATTGATTATTCAAAAGCAAATATAGCCTTTAAAATTTCAAAAAATGTATTAATTTTGCTCCCTCAAAATGGTGGTTGTAGCTCAGTCGGTTAGAGCATCAGATTGTGGTTCTGAGGGTCGTGGGTTCGAATCCCATCTTCCACCCAAAAAGACTTTCCAGGTTTTCATAACCTGGAAAGTCTTTTTTAGTTTGCAGTTGGCAGTCTTCAGTACTAAGTCCTTAGTTCAAATTTGCATAGCCCAGTGCTTCAATATCCTTGATGCTTATAGTTAACCAGGTTTTTATAGTAGTAGAATTCATTCTGCTTGTACCTGGCCACTATTCCACACTTCCCTTAAATTTCGCCTTGTACTCCTCCCACTGCTGATCGGTGAAGGCATTGTCGGCAAAATAGTGAATGATAGGCTCAAACTCTTTGGCCGGTTGATAACCGGCGACAACAGTAAGTAACTGGCTTTTCTCATTGAGAAATACAAAGGAGGGATAGGACATTTTTCCCCGCAGAAGTTCGATGGCGAGCTGGTGTGAGGATCTATTGCTCGCAGGATTTGGGTTGACAAATGTAGTCCCATCGATCACCACGGTATCTTTCCGCTCTGCATTCATCTTTACATTGTAGAAGTTTTTGTTCATGTATTCAACAACCACCGGATCGGCGAAAGTCGTGGCATCCATCCGTTTACACCACCCACACCAGTCGGTATACATGTCAATAAAGATCTTTTTCGGTTTTTTCTTATTCAACTCATAAGCTTGTTCAAACGACATCCATTTGATTTTCTGGGCAGGAGCTTCCGGTTTTGCCGATACAGCTTCCTGGGCTAACGTTTGCAGTGAAAAAAAGAGAAAGCAAAGTGGGAGTAGTGATAGATATGTTCTTCTTTGCATATGACTGTTTTTGCAAAATTAGATAGATTCGTTGAGAAAAACGGTTTGTAGTTGTGTTTGTTGCGTTAACAAATGTTAAATCAATGTTGTGCGTCTCGGTCAATCTCCCGCTTGATATCTTTTTGCTTCAACGTCTCTCGTTTGTCATAGGCGTGTTTTCCTTTTGCCAGAGCTATGGTGAGTTTGGCCAACCCATTCTCGTTGATGAAGAGCACAACAGGAATAATGGTGAACCCGCGTTCATTAACTTTGGTCATCAGTTTTTTCAGCTCCCTCTTATTCAGGAGAAGTTTCCGGTCGCGTTTTGGTTCGTGATTATAGTGTGTGCCGTAGGTGTATTCGGCAATATGCATAGCACGAACAAAGAGCTCTTCTCCCGAAAAAGTACAGTAGGCATCTGCAATAGAAGCTTTCCCTGAACGGATCGATTTAATCTCTGTGCCGGTCAGCTGGATCCCCGCAGTAACTTCCTGTTCCAGGAAATACTCGAATCGTGCTCTTTTGTTCCTTATCGTTATTTCACTAGCCATGCCCTATTTTTTCGACACTTCATCCGGCATCAAGACAACCCGAACATAATGATCGGTCTTAAAGAACCTAATGGCAGCATTTCTCAGATCATCTACTGTCACGGCATTCACTCGTTCCCTGAAATTCAACACGCTGACTGGATTTGCATCCTGGAAATAGATCGACTCTATTTTACTGGCCCAAAAACTATTCTTTTCCAGATCTGTCTCTCTGCTCCGGATTAATGCCTCCTTTGCCTTGGTAAGGTCTTCAGTAGTTGGACCTTTTTTTAGTATCGTTTTTATCTCACCAAAAACAGCTTTTGTCAGTTTATTGGTCGTTTTAGGAGAACAACCAAACAGGATGCCCATCATGAACTCCGGCTTCGGGTATTTATCCAGGTTCAGCATGATTTGCGGAGAGTAAACACCACTCAGCTTCTCCCGAATCACTTCAATAAGTTTGATCTGGAGTATCTCTTTGAGCATGTTGATATAGAGCACATTCTCTTCTGTCCATTCGAGTGGTTCAGAAAGACCAATTCCCACCATGGCCTGAGGGTCTGTTCCTTTTTTAAATGTGATGTCGGTGATTCCTGATGCAAATACCGGGGCTTTATCTTGCCAGCTCTCTTTCCTGCCTGTGGATGGCAAACTACCTAGGTATTTCACGATCACTGGGGTAATGGAATCGGTGTCGAAATTCCCGACAAGGGCAAATGTGAAATCCGATGCATCAGCAAAACGGTCGTTATAGATCGTAGTTACATCGTCAAGTCTGATGCTTTTTAACTGATCTTCAGAAGGAAAGATGATGAGGCGTTTGGTTCCCGGGAAGGCAGTTTTAAAGAGGGTGTCGTAAAATGTCATGACCGGATTTCCTTTCATGAATTTCATCTGGTTCTCCATCTGGGAGATAAATGCCTCAAATGCCGATGTGTCTTTTCGTGGGGCATCAAAATAGAGGTAGATCAACTCCATCAGTGTTTCAAGATCTTTTGGGGTCGTACTTCCATTAAAGCCCTCCTTTACATCTGAGATATAGGGAGAAATGGAAAGGTTTTTACCTTTCAACTTCTTTTGGAGCTCAATGTTATCGAATTCACCAGCGCCGCTCTGATCAATGATTGACGCTGCAAAGTTGGCGGAAAGGAAGAGATCATCCGGGTAGAGAGAGTTTCCTCCCGGACTGAATGCTGAAATGATGATCTCATCGTTTTTGAACGCTGTAGGCTTCAGGATGACTTTTACTCCATTGGAAAGAGAAAGTTCAGTAAACGCAAGCTCAGTATTGTATTTTTTATCAACGATCTTGGCTCCGGTCAACACGCCCTGAACAAGCGGGGCCTCCACATAAGTATCTATGTATGGTTCAAGTTCTTCTGTCCTCGATTTTTCAATTACAGCTAGCACTTCAACTTCTGTCGGGATCTTCAATCCCTCTTTTTCCGGACCCATGATCACCATGGCAAGGTTGTTTTCGGTGATCCATTGTTTCGCCAGGTTGTTTACTTCTTCAAGGGTGATTTCGGGGAGCAGTTTTGAGACGAAGATAAACTCCTTCTGTATGCCCGGGATGGGATCTCCAGTCAGATAATTTGCTACATATTCTCCGGCAAGTTGGGCTGATTCAGTTTTGTCAAATTCGTTTGCAGCTTTCTCATACTTACTCAGCATATCCTCTTTCTGTCGAGCATATTCTGTTGCTGTGAAGCCGAACTGCTTAACTCTCTGATTTTCTGCAAGAAGCACAGCAAGGGCCTGGTCAATTTGATTCTCTTTCGGCATAGTTGCCAGAAGGTAGGCATCGTTAGCCCTCGTAAGGAATTCTCCATATCCTGCATTCGCAAATACAAAAGGACAATCTGGTTTCTGGGAGAGTTCAGAAAAACGCTGGTTCAGCATGCTTGTAAAAAGCTCACCTGCGATTTTCTTTTTCAGGTCGCCCAGGTTCTTTATATCCAATACCGGATGTTTCCAGAACATGAGGATCATATTTTGGGTTGACTCAGGATCGGTAGTGATAGCGATCAGGGGTGCTTCATTTCCGGGAAGATTATATATAATCCGTTCTCTGCTATTATCGGGATTCTTTAGCAATGAAAAATGTGCAATAATCTGCTGCTCTGCCGAATCAGGATCAATATCTCCAACAACCACGATCGCCTGAAGGTTTGGTCTGTACCAGTCATGGTAAAAGCTCCGCAGGGTCTCGTGCTTGAAACTTTCCAGAACTTCAACCTTCCCGATAGGAACCCGTTCAGCGTATTGTGACCCTTTCAGTATCACCGGAAGAAACTTCTTCATCATCCTGTCCTGGGCTCCCAAACCAAGCCGCCACTCTTCCACAATCACACCCCGTTCTTTGTCGATCTCTTTGCCATCGAATGTAACATTATGTGCCCAGTCCTCCAGTACCTGAAACCCCTTATCTACCAATCCCGGTTCATCGGTGGGCAACTGGAGCATGTAAACTGTTTCGTCAAAACTGGTATAGGCGTTGATATCCGCACCAAATTGCACTCCGGTCTTTTGCAGGAAATTGATGAGTTCATTCTTGGGGAATGTTTTGGTTCCATTGAAACACATGTGCTCTGTGAAATGAGCCAGCCCCTGTTGATTATCATTTTCAAGGATGGATCCCGCATTGACGGCCAGCCTTAACTCAACCCGTTTTTCGGGTTTGCTGTTTTGGCGTATGTAATAAACAAGGCCGTTGTCAAGCTTTCCCATTCTTACTGCCGGATCAACTGGCAGAGTATAGGAATAATCAATGGATGTATTCTGACCGAAACCCCAGCTTGCAGGGATAATCAGCAACATTGTGAGTGCTATTGAATAGAAAAAGCGTTTCATATCATGAAATGTTAAAGATGGAAATGGAATAATATGCAAGATTATTAAATTTTTAGCGTAATACCAACCATATAATTGATCAATGCCTGAGGGAAATATCCGTTAACATTGTATTGTCGGCCGTCATGGTTGTAGCGGTAAATCCAGGCATTGGTTTCATAATGATTGCTGAACAGATTATTGATCATAAGGCTGATCCCAATTTCAGAAAAGGGTTTGAGCCTGAATTGATATCCCAATACCAGGTTATTGACAAAATAGGGGTGAAGGGTTCGGTCTTCATTGGAGGTATTGTCAATGTACTGTTTGCCGATATACCTTGAATGAAGTGAGACGGTCGCACCTTTGAATGGTTTGTAAGTAAGGATACTTCCCAGTATTATGCCGGGGGAGAAGGAGAGCTTGGTGGTTCCTAGAAACGTATCAGTTTGTCCGGTAAATGCCCATGTGGAATCATAATCATCAACATATTCCGTGAAATTTTTGATCTTGTTGAGACTAAATGTACCCGTAACATCCCACTGAAGTTTCTTCCACAGGTTGACCCCTGCACTAACCTCAATTCCTGTCCTGTAACTATGGGGAACGTTAATCATGATCGCTTCCCCTACATTGTTAATTTCGCCCGTAAGAACCAGCTGATCCCTATAATCCATATAATAGACGTTGACTCCTGCCATCCATGAAGTACGTTTGTAAGTAATCCCAAGTTCATAGTCATAAAGCCTTTCGGAGGTTGGGGTTCGATTGGTATCGGCATCCTTATAATTATTCCTGCTGGGTTCCCGGTTTCCAATCCCAAATGAGAGGTAACCATTGAGATGCTTCGTGAAATCGAAGAAAATTCCGGTTTTTGGGTTGAAAAAATTGAAGGTATGGGTTTGGTTGATGGGTCGAAGGTCATCCAATTCACCCTCCATCCGGTAATATACATAGCGGTATTGGAGGTCGGCGAAGAGTGTTATCATTTTCATCACCTCCCAGCTGGCTTTGGTGAAGATGTTGATATCATTTTTCAACCCGGTGTTCTCATACCAGTTTCGCTGGTTATCGCCGTTCGATGCATATTGTGCCCAAATCATATGGCCATAGTGCATGCCGTAATATTGTGAGATTCCACCACCAAAGATTAGTTTCAATTTATCTGGAATGGTGTATCCGGTGGAGAAAGTTAATCCATAGTAGCTGTTGTCCAGCCATTTTCGATTAACGAGGTTTGTCGAAAGAAGGGTGTCATTGCCAATGATTACATTATCCAGCCCGTATTCTGCAAAAGTTTCGTCAGGTTTATAGTTTTCGTAATAACCTTTCCCTTTCGTGAGAAAAAGAGCCGTGTTGATATTCCACCTAATTCCAGGTTTTTGAGAGAATATCAATTGGTAGTGGTCTTGTTGGTAGTTGTCGGTTTGATTAGTATAATATTGAATCTGACCAGTGGAATCAACATATTCTCCGGCGGGATTGTAGGTACGGTTGGTGCTCAGGGAATCCAGAGGCACTCCTTCCCATGCCTGGTAGGTTCGCTCATGTCCTGAGAAGGTAACCAATTTAAGGGTGGTCTTTTTCCCGTAGTACCCTCCGCTGACATAGAACGACTTGAGTTTTGAAAATGCCCTGTCGATATATCCATCTGATGATATATAGGATAAGCGCCCGTCGACTGCAAGTCCCGACTTCAGGAGGCCTGTTCCGAACTTCAATGTTGTTTTATAGGAGTTGAAAGATCCGAAGGATGCTGCCAGTTCTCCGTAGGAGTCTTGATTCATCTCAGTGGTGAGTATATTTATTGTTGCGCCAAAAGCCCCGGCCCCATTGGTAGATGTTCCAACGCCCCGTTGGATTTGGATATTTTCCGTAGAGGAAGCCAGGTCGGGGAGGTCGACGAACCAAACGCCCTGCGATTCGGCATCATTAAGAGGGATGCCATTGATTGTGACATTGATTCGTGTAAGGTCACTTCCCCGGATGTTCAATCCCGTATAACCGATCCCGTTGCCGGCATCAGATGTGACGATCACCGAAGGAGTGGATTGGATAACATAGGGGAGGTCACGACCCAGGTTTGCTTCCTCGATCTTAGCGCCACTTAGTGTCGTATAGGCCGTAGGGTAGTTCTCCCCAGCACGGGTAGCGAGTATGTTGACCTCTTCTCCAAGGATTGCACTCTCTTCCATCTCAAAGCGGATGGTTGTATCCGTGTTAATCCTCGATGAGATTGTGATCGGTTTGAAGCCAACAAAGGAGCAGGTTAGTGAGTAGCTTCCTTTTCGGATTCCGGAAAGCACGTAGTTACCGGCGCTATCTGCAATAGCCGTATTATATGTATTCTGTATACGGATATGTGCTTCGGGCATTGGTTTGTTGTTGGACCGATCGGTTACTTTTCCTTGGATTACAATCTGTGACTGCACAGTTGTCATCAAAAGAAGAGATGCGAGGATTCCCAGAATTCTTTGCATGGTTGATTCAGTTTAATGAATAGAATAAACGGTAAACCGATCAATTGAGGAGTACGATGATTTGTGTAACGGTCTCCCTCCGCCGGCATTATCCGGATCAGGTTCAAAGAGTATGATCTCAGCCCTTTTTGTAAGGCACCCCTAATTGATAGTGAAGCAAAGGTACGAAATCTGGCATCTGTTATCAAGCAATTAGTTATTTTTGTATCAAGTTTATCGCTAATGAAACTGATCATCATCAACGGACCGAACCTGAATCTGCTAGGGAAGAGAGAGCCCGCTATATATGGGTCTGAAAGTTTCGAGGTTTTCCTCAAGAAGCTGCGAAAAAGGTTTCCACTAGTAACAATAGAATATTTCCAGTCAAACGTGGAAGGGGAGATCATCAATGCATTGCAGAAGGTTGGATTCCTTTACGATGGCATCATTTTAAATGCAGGAGGCTATACTCACACTTCGGTGGCCATTGCCGATGCAGTTAAATCGATCAGTTCCCCTGTAATCGAAGTTCACATTTCCAACATTTTTGCTAGGGAGTCATTTCGTCACATCTCCATTATTTCGCCTTATGTGAAAGGGATAATCACCGGTTTTGGACTAGATTCATACCGGCTGGCGGTTGAGAGTTTTCTGGTTTAAGATTGGAAAAACTTGTTGGGGTCTAATTGCGAGAAATGTTTCTTCCCACGGAGGTAGTACTCAACCACCACATTTTTTTTATACATCATCTTCATGCTCCCGTGTTTGAGTTGTTTCCGTTTCCTGTAAAGAGAAGGGAGAGATGCGTAGAAACTGATATGGGCGTGTGCCACAGCCCAGAAATCCTTAAACCCAGCCTGGATCAGGAACTTGAAAGCAGCAACACCATCCAGTAATAGCCGGATGGCAAAAACTTTAAATAGAAGTCTTGAAGGCAGGTTTTTGTATAGAAGCATAAAATTGTTACGGAAATTCAGGTAGGTTTTTCTCCATGAAGCCTTTGGGAGGGTCCCACCGCCGATATGGTAAACGGTTGAATCGGGGCAATACATCACCCGGTAGCCATAATTGTGGAGTCTCCAGCAGTAATCGATCTCCTCCATATGAGCAAAAAAGTCATCATCGAATCCTCCAAGCTGGATAAATAAATCACTTCTAAGGAAGAGGCAGGCCCCGGTAGCCCAAGAGATCTCAACCTGATCGTCGTATTGTCCGGTATCTTTTTCAATGGTAAGAAATAACCTGCCCCTGCAGAATGGATAACCATATTCATCGATGTATCCACCAGCGGCTCCGGCATATTCGAATGCGTCGCGTTGGTGGTATGACCTGATTTTAGGCTGACAGGCACCAATCAGGGAATCACTTTCCATCAGAGAGATAATTGGGTGGATCCAGCCGGATGTTACTTCGACATCAGAATTTATTAAGATATAATAGTCTGCTTTTACTTGTTTCAGGGCTACGTTGTACCCTCTGGCAAATCCTTCGTTCTTAGTGTTTTGTATAATTCGTATACGTGGAAAGTGATGCTGAATGAAATCGACCGAACCATCTGTCGAGGCATTGTCGGCCACAATGATCTCAATATCGGCATCGGTATGATCGATTAAAGGAGGAAGGAATTTCCCGAGGAATTTTTTCCCGTTCCAATTGAGAATAACGACAGCAACCTTAGGCATCAGAGAATTACGAATTACGAATTAAGAATTATGAATTCCCGGACGGAAGAATCCGATGTTCGAAATTCTTTATGAAAGTAAATCACAAAGATAAAGAAATCTGCTCCTTAATTCTTAATTCTTAATTCGTAATTCTTAATTGGGTAAGGTCCAGTAGTCCTCCTGCATATCTCCCCACGAATTGATTACCTGGGTATCTGTGATATCAATAGTCTGATACATTCGGCTGCGAAGATCAACCTGCCATCGGGCATTGTGGATCTCACCGATAGCATCGGAGTGGAGCAGGAAAAAGTCGCTGGTAACCATATCGGGCGAATAAAAAACAAATTTCCGGTTGCTCTGGTTCGTCAGTGTGTAATATTGCCAGATCTCGTAGGGATAGTTGCTGGGTTCGTTGTATCGTTCTGCGCGAACATTGGGTGCTCCGTACTGCAGGAAAACTCTTCCGCGATCGGTCTGGTAACCTCTCTTTACAGGTGTTCCGAAATTATGTTCTACGATTTCTATCAGGTATTTATATGACATCCAGGCCTTCTCTGGATTGTTTGCATCCCGGCGCTGCCAAAACCCAAGGAAGTATTGTTGCAGGACAGGAAGGGTGGCAGTTTGCAGGTTTCCCTTAAGAAAATTCTTCTCCAATGCCGATGAGATTGGATAGGTTGAGTTGACGTACTCCCTCAAGGTGTCGATGTTGGTGTACCTCTCCACAAAGGAGTTGATGGGGTTAACTGTTGCCATGTCATCGATGGTAAGTTTGGCGTAGGGGTTGCTGCGCTGGAAAAAAAGTTTTCTGGATGCCATTATCTGGTTTTGCTGATCCCTGGCTTCTACAATTAAATTGTAGTTACCGGTTGGCAGGTTAACAATGTTTAAATCTGCCAGAACGACCGTCACATCTTTGGCCATCTCTTTCTTTACTTTCTCCAGGTCTTTTACCCGCTGACCATTTTCCAGGGTCTCCACATAGTAATTGAGAAGGTATTTATTTCCTTCTCCTACCTGCTTGTTCATGTTGTATAGCTCACAATAGAAAATGATTTTATTTTCCGTTTGAGGGTAGAAACTATAAACATAAGGGACGAGGTCGAAACCCGATTTGTTGATTTCGGACTCTGTATCGCTATGTGTATAACTCTTTATCAATTCAATTCCCGAGATTGCAGGTTTGTCCTTCGGATAATTGATGGTAACGGTTTGAGAATAAGGTGTTACTTCGGCTTTTAAATTCTGGTCGGAGAGCTGCACCTCAAATTCATAGGTGCCATTTGGAAGGAGGAATCGTTGCTGGTCAATAAAATGGAAGTCGAGTTTACTGGTGTCGGCAATAGCCGGACTCTTTAGTTCATATTTTTTGAAGGCTTTGATTTCGCTGTTTTGTTTGAAGGTCATGAGAATGTTGACGGTTCCCTGAAATTTCCCATTACTGATTTTTGTATATTCGACACTATTTGCGTCAATTGTGAGGTAAGTCTCAATATAGGGGCCATCGGGGGAGTAGAAAGTGGAATAGGTAAGGTAGGCCCTTAGATTTCCTCCTGTAACAGAGGTAATGCCACTCACCATAACCAGAAATATAATTATCATGTACTTTTTCATATCCAGTTAGTTTTTAATCGGGACAAAGGTATTTTGAAACAACAACAAAAAAAACAATAATGGACGAATAAAGAACTTTCATGGATAAACGGATGTTTTTTTTACAACCTAAAGGTTTGTATTTTTGTGCTGCAAATTTGATTCTAGATCTTGGAAGGATAAGTTTTTATCCAGTTTACAGCATCCAGATTCTAGAATCCTGTGCTGGAGAGATGCCAGAGTGGTCGATTGGGGCGGTCTCGAAAACCGTTGACCCGCTTGCGGGTCCCAGGGTTCGAATCCCTGTCTCTCCGCAACTTCCCAACCAAAAAGGAATAAAGCCGCTTAAGATCAATGACTTAGGCGGTTTTTTCTTTTCCCACCACCACCAAAATATTCAATTATTCGCAGATAAAAGGTGCACAAATCGGTGCACCTGATTTCGGTTTGCAAAAGTGCACCGAATGGTGCATAAGTATTTGATAAATAATTGATTAAAATGAATTATTTCTTTGGAAAATCCATTCATTTTTCGTATTTTTATATCTGATCGGTGCACAAATTCTAAGACATATGGAAAATAATCTATCTGTTCTTTTCTACCTCAGGAAAAGTAAAGCAAAGGGGAAATCCGAGGCTCCTGTTTATATGAGGATCACCCTGAACGGGAACCGGGTTGATATGGCAACACACCAGTTTTCCCTGGCTGAGAAGTGGGATGCCAAACATGGCTACAT
>Ga0268276_1000091_pt1 | contig 100112 bp, 80 predicted proteins | sample saktaG_4_FD_190145 | JGI IMG/M metagenome (GOLD analysis project Ga0268276, IMG submission 190145) | Saline water microbial communities from Sakinaw Lake, British Columbia, Canada - sak_2010_1_5_45m | ecosystem: Environmental > Aquatic > Non-marine Saline and Alkaline > Saline ... | reverse complement strand
GAATTTGTCCTAAACAACTCATTCTATAAAACTCATAGCGATATGCAAAATGCTTGGAACGACTTCATCACGTATCGCAATAAAAGAAACTCAAAACACAAGAAATCTTAATTGGATCGGCACTAGTATTTGGTTATGCTGAGAAGTGGACACCTCTCCCTCGGAATGCATAATGGTCTCGCATCGCTGGTTCTTTCTCGTTATCTTAGATCCAGACTGCAATCTAAATATCAATATTGAGCAAATAACTATGGATGTCTTTTTTTACGAAGCATTTGAAGAAGAAGCGGAAGCACTCCGGACTCTTCTCGGGAACCAACTCTTATACGAAATGACCGATAAAACAATTCAGGAAATGGGTCATGAAATCCCGCCAGCTCGTTTCATCAGCATCCGGACGCAATCCGTCATTCCGATTCCATGGGCAGACAAACTCGACGGAATATTGAGCAGAAGCACCGGCTACGATCATCTGAAGAAATATTTAGAGTCGATTCATCAACCGCTGCCATGCGGTTATCTGGAAGAGTATGCCACGCGTGCCGTCGCTGAACATGCAATCTTATTAGCTATGGCTCTCCTGCGCCGGTTGCCTCAGCAGATGGTACAATTCAAGTATTTCAATCGGGATGGTTTGACCGGAAGCGAATGGGAGGGGAAAAATCTACTCGTTGTGGGTGTAGGAAGAATTGGCGGCGAGATTGTCAGGATTGGTTCCGCGCTCGGTATGAATGTTCGGGGTGTTGACATTGTTCAGCGACATAAGAATATCCACTATGTCACAAAGGAAGATGGAATTCCGTGGGCAAACGTGATTATCTGTGCAATGAATTTGACGGATGAAAATCGCGGTTACTTTTCTTATGAGATCTTGAGGCACACCCGCGCTGGTTCCGTGTTCATCAACATCGCGCGCGGAGAACATGCTCCCCTTGCTGATCTCCTACGACTTATTATTGAAGATCATCTTGGGGGACTGGGTCTCGATGTATTTGAAGATGAGCCGGCTTTCGCTGTAGCTTTGCGGAGCGGTCATGCAAGCATAGCGCCTGCTGCACAATCTCTCAAAGAATTATTCCAGCATCCGCGTGTTCTTTTCACACCGCACAACGCGTTCAACACCGCTGAAGCGGTTCAACGGAAATCTCAATTTAGTGTTGACGAAATATTCTATTTTCTCAAGAACAAAGAGTTTCGATGCCCCGTTTGTTAAAAACGGTATAGACCATGTGCATGCGTTGCTGCTGCTGAGATGTCCTCGAGAAACCAGGACAACCTTCCTCGCGTACTCTCTCGTTCGTTCAAAAGAGTTTTTCGCTCAGACAGTTTTCCCTATATTGTCCTAGGTTATTGAGTTTCTTACAGTCATTATGTTATCACTCGAACATATTACCCTCGAATTTGGCGAACGAACACTCTTCCGCGATATCTCGACAACTGTGGGCCCGCGTGATCGCATTGGTCTAGTCGGCTCTAATGGAAGCGGAAAAACCACGCTGCTTCGCATCATCTCCGGTGTCCATCAGGGTGAAGAAGGATCGGTACAGAAGGCCCATTATGTGACAGTCGGGTATCTGCAACAGGAAACCATTGCGCTGCGCGGGAAGACACTCTACTCGGAAGCAGAGACTGCTTTTGAAGATATCGTCGAGACCCAGCAAAAACTGACCGAAGCTCATGATCGTCTGGCCGAACTTGATCAAACGAGCGAAGAGTACGCCGACACACTTGAAGTGTGCGGGGAATTACAGCATAAATTAGAAGACCTGGACGCGTACAGAATGCGCTCAAAGATCGAACGCGTTTTATCGGGATTGGGTTTCTCACAAACCGATCTGAACCGTCTCACCGAGGAATTCAGCGGCGGCTGGCAAATGCGTATCGCGATGGCGAAACTTCTGCTGCAGGAACCAAGCCTGCTCCTGTTAGACGAACCGACCAATCACCTCGACCTCGAATCGCTTCAATGGCTGGAAGAATATCTTCGTCAGTACAACGGTGCAATCATCCTCGTCTCGCATGACCGAGCCTTCCTCGACAACCTCACCTCCAGGACCTATGCTCTTTCTGCAGGAAGATTTGATGAGTATGCCGGCAATTATTCTTTCTATGAAAAAGAACGTCTCGTCCGACGCGAGCTGCTGTTAAGTCAGCAGCGGAATCAGCAGGATCAAATCAAGCAGACGCAGGAGTTCATCGACCGGTTTCGTTACAAAGCAACGAAAGCACGGCAAGTACAGAGCCGTGTCAAGATGCTGGAAAAAATTGAGATTGTGGAAGTGGAGCGCGAAGAGGAGGCTCTTCGCTTCAGTTTTCCGCAGCCGGTACCCAGCGGGCGCGTTGTCCTGGATTTGCAGGGGATTCAAAAGAGGTACGATTCGCTTGAAGTATTTCACCATCTGGATTTCAAGGTGGAACGCGGTGACCGCATCGCCGTGGTGGGTGTCAATGGTGCCGGAAAATCAACACTTGTCAGGATTATTTCCGGGGAAGAATCGTTCGAAAAGGGCGAGCGTATTGTCGGACACAACGTTCTCCTTTCGTACTTTGGGCAGGATCAAGCCGATGAACTTGATCTTTCCAAAGATGTCCTTCAGTCGGTAGAAGAGGTTGCTTCTTCAGAAACAAAGACACAGCTGCGCACGCTCCTCGGGTCTTTCCTCTTCCATGGTGACGATGTGTTTAAACGGGTCTCCGTGCTCTCCGGCGGAGAAAAAAGCCGTCTCGCGCTCGCACGCATGCTGCTGCGCCCGGCAAACTTTCTGATCATGGACGAACCGACCAATCACCTTGATATGCGTTCCAAGGCAGTGCTGCAAACGGCACTCGAGGAATACAAGGGGACGTTTCTCATCGTTTCTCACGACCGTGCTTTCCTTAATCCCATTATCAATAAGGTGCTGGAATTACATCCCGGCTCCATGCGACTCTATCTCGGTTCTATGTCCGAATATTTTGCTAAGAAACGGGAGGAAAATCTTCTCGCACGTGCTGCTCTCCCGGTAAAACCGCTGGATAACAGCAAGGCGACAGCGCACGCCGCCCGCCAAGAAGAGCAAGCCCGCAAAAAAGGAAAAGAGAAAGTAGTGCGTTCTGTGAAGCGGCAATTAGAAGCAGTCGAGGCGGAGATCGCTCATTATGAACAGCGAAAAAGTGAAATAGAGCAGCTTCTTGCAAACCCGGAATTGTATAAAAAGGGGGAAGAGGCAAAAGCTATCTCCACAGAATACAAAACCATTGAAAAGGAACTCAGCAACGCCTACTGGCGGTGGGGAAAAGTATCGGAAGAACTTGAGAAGGTGCATTCGGCAGAATAGCTTAGATCCCAATTCTTCAGATGGGCATGCCTTGTTTACACTCCGATGCTGCATTTCTTATTTGTCTGTTGAAACTTTCTTGATGAATTGCTAAACTATATCGTCATTCTTCGAAAGAGAGTATGAAGGCAGTCATGCATTCCACTATTTCCTTTATTCTTGACGGCAGTATTGTCAAACTTGATTTCGGTCCCAGCCAGCGGCTAACCCCGACAACAACTGTTCTGAATTATTTAAGAAGCCTCCCCGGACACAAAGGGGTCAAAGAAGGATGCGCCGAGGGTGATTGCGGCGCATGCACAGTTGTATTGGGCGAACTTACTGCCAACGGGACCATCCGGTATCAGAATATCGATTCGTGCCTTGTGTTCCTGCCGATGCTGCATGGGAAACATCTTGTCACTGTGGAAAATCTTCGAGATGAACTTGGGCAGATACATCCTGTCCAATCTGCGATGACAGAAACAGGCGGAAGCCAATGCGGTTTCTGCACGCCTGGAATCGTAATGTCGATGTTCTCTCTGTACAAGAATCATGACCATCCGACGCGTGATCAGATCGATGATGCTATCACCGGCAATCTTTGCCGATGCACCGGTTACAAACCTATCGTCGAGGCTGCAGTACATTCCTGTGTCCATAAAGGAGTGGATCATCTGAGTCAGCAAGAACCTGCGATTATTCGGCAGCTTCAATCGATTTCTCAAGATTCTCTGCACATCCAAACCCAGGAACAGGAATATTTCCGGCCAAAGGATTTACAGGAAGCGCTTCTCTTGAAGAGCAAGTACCCCGACGCCATTCTCATTGCCGGATCGACAGATGTTGCATTGAGGGTCACTAAAGGTCATGAACTCTTAGAAAAGATCATTGATCTGTCCGGCATAGAAGAATTGAAACGCATCGAAGAGACTCTGGACGATCTCACCATCGGTTCTGGCGTGACTCTTACAGACGTGCAATCCCATGTCAAGAAAACTTTCCCCGCGCTCTTTGAAATGCTTTCGGTGTTCGGTGCTCAGCAAATTAGAAATATTGCGACACTCGGAGGAAATATTGGTACAGCCTCACCCATCAGCGATCTGCCCCCCGTCCTGATGGCTTACAATGCGAGTGTCGTTCTCGAGAGTCTCCGCGGCCGCAGAATTGTATCGTTCGATAATTACATTGTTGGGTACCGCAAAACCGAACGTGCCCCCGATGAATTAATCCTCGCTGTTCAAATTCCAAAGCTTTTTCATGAAGCAATCGTTAAATGCTATAAAATATCAAAACGTAAAGACCTCGATATCTCTACGGTCAGCGCAGGATTCAGATTGGAGATGGGTAAAGGGAACGGTATTCGCTTACTTAAACTGGTCTATGGCGGAATGGCGGATCGGACAAAGCGTGCCACGGCAACTGAACAATTCTTGCTTGGGAAAAAATGGGAACGCAAGACAATCGAAAAAGCATTGCCGTACATCGACAAGGATTTTACTCCCATCTCTGACACACGTGGATCTGCAGAATTCAGGATGATCGCTGCGAAGAATCTTCTCTTGAAGTTTTGGGGAGATTGCTTATGAAAACCATTGTCCATGAGTCGGCAGTAAAGCATGTAACAGGTGAAGCAATCTATATTGATGATATGCTGGTCAACGATCAAATGTTGGTTGGCCGTGTAGTCTATAGTCCACACGCGCATGCAGCAATTCAGTCGTTTGATCTCAGCGAGGCAAAGAAAGTCCCGGGAGTAAAAGCTGTATTGAGTTATCGTGACATTCCAGGTCACAACCAAATGGGTCCCGTGGTAAAAGATGAACTCTGTCTAGCTATCGATGAGGTCACGTTTGCCGGACAGGCAGTTTTTCTGATCGCTGCAGAGACAGAGGAACAATGCCGTTCTGCAGAGAAATTGATCAAAATCGATTACAAGCCCCTCCCGGCAATTCGTACAATAGAAGAAGCGATCGCCAAAAACACTATTCTAGGCCAACCCCGTACAATGCAGCGGGGTGACGCTGAATCGGCATGGAAGACGTCTCCCCACCGACTGTCCGGAGAACTCCAGACCGGTGCACAAGAGCATTGGTATCTCGAAACGCAAATTGCCGTCTGTCTTCCGGGTGAACATCATGAAATGACTGTCTATTGCGGAACGCAAAATCCGACCGAGACGCAAATTCTCGTCGCTGAAGTACTTGGCATTCCCTTCAACGAAATTGTCGTGGAAATTCGCCGCATAGGAGGCGCGTTCGGCGGAAAAGAAACACAGGCCAATCATGTTGCCTGCTGGGCTGCACTCCTCGCTCATACCGCAAAGCGGCCGGTGAAGATCCGTCTCTTCCGCGATGATGATATGATCATGACCGGCAAGCGTCATCGTTTTCTGACCCGATATGAAGCCGGATTCGATGATGAGGGAAAACTTCTTGTTGTAAAACTTGAACTCAACAGCGATGCCGGTGCAGCGACCGACTTGTCCCATGCCATTATGGAACGTGCAATGCTGCACAGCGACAATGCGTATTATGTCCCGAACATGTCGATCCTGGCAAGTGTGTGGAAGACCAACTTACCGTCGAATACTGCATTTCGGGGATTCGGCGGACCGCAGGGAATGGCCGCCATCGAAACGATTATCGACCGGATTGCCCGATTTCTCAAGAAAGATGCACTCGAGGTTCGCCATACAAATTTCTACAAACTCGGAACGAACAACATCACGCACTACGGCCAGACGGTGGAGAATAACCGGCTGTTCGTCTTGTATGACCGGCTGATAAAGTCTTCGGAGTACGAAAAGCGGCGGAAGGATGTGAACAAGTTTAATGCGGAGAACGAGTTCTACAAAAAAGGACTCGCGCTCACGCCGGTGAAGTTCGGCATTTCTTTTACCACAACTTTTTTGAATCAGGCTGGCGCTCTTGTGCATGCGTATACCGATGGAACGATTCTGATTAATCATGGCGGCACGGAGATGGGTCAGGGATTACATACAAAGATCCAGCAAATTGCAGCGGCGGAGTTTGGTGTCAGCATCAGCCGTGTGAAAGTGAATGCCACCAATACTTCAAAGGTTCCCAATACCTCGCCGACGGCAGCATCTTCCGGTACGGATTTAAACGGCGCGGCGGTGAAACATGCAATCGACACTTTGAAACATCGAATCGCCGTCGAGGTCGCTGTTCTTTTCTCGGAAAAGAATCCCGACAATCCGTCTCACCAGCAATCCATTCATTTTCAGGATGACAGCATCGTGGATTCAGATCATCCCGAACGGCAGATGAGGTTTGACGAAGCAATGAACCTGATGCGCATTCGTCAGATCAGTTTAAGTGCATCTGGATTTTACCGGACACCGGAGATTGGATGGGATAGACAAAAGGGATTCGGTCGTCCATTTTATTATTTTTCTTTTGGGATGTGTGTTTCCGAAGTATTACTCGATATTCTCACCGGTCGTCATACCTTGCTGCGGACGGACATTCTTCATGATGCCGGTACATCGCTGAATCCTCTTATCGATCGGGGACAGATCGAAGGCGGATATATACAAGGTGTGGGATGGTGTACAACAGAAGAAATCAAATGGGATGATAAAGGACGCTTACTGACACATTCGCCGGACACATATAAGATTCCAACGGTGCAGGATATCCCAAAAGATTTTCGGGTCGAACTCCTGGAAGGGTTCCCGAATCCCCTCGCCATTCGGCAAAGCAAAACGGTTGCAGAACCGCCTTTCATGTACGGCCTCACAACATGGCTTGCTCTTAAAGACGCCGTCTCAGCTGTAGGTCAGCATGAAATCGAACCGATATTTTCTCTTCCGGCAACAAATGAAGTCATCCTCCTGAGCATTGAGGAACTGAAGCAACGGATGAAAGCCGGGGAAAAATCACCTTAAGGTACTGCTCTCTCGATGGATATCAACCAGGAAATTGTTTCCGCGCTTGAGGCTGAAGAGTGCGTCATACTTGCAACGATTATTTCCACATCCGGATCCACTCCGGCCTCCGCCCTTTCAAAGATGCTCATCAAGAACGGGGGATCGTCTTCTCTCGGAACTGTCGGCGGCGGATGCATGGAAGGAGAAATGTTTGCAGCAGCTAGGAAAATGGTCGGATCGGGAAAAACAGCCGTGCTGACCTTCCATCTCAAGGAGGATGAATTTATCCAGGGGCTTATCTGCGGAGGAAGTCTGGATATTCTTCTCGAACCGATTACCCGCGAGCAGGTGCCCCTCTTCAACCGAATCAAATCTCTTTCTGATGATGGCCATGATTCTCTTCTCGTCACGTACCTCGGTTCAGATTGTACTATCCGGGGTAAGGAAGTATTTTCTGACGCTGAATTGGCTTCTGAGACAAAATTCGTCAGCATAGCAGAGAGCTGGAATGTACCTCTCCAGATATTCCACACCGAGATCAAAGAGATGATGCAGCAGACGGTTCAGCGGAATGAAACTCGACGCGTTCCTTTAACCGGCGGTGAACTTATCTTTGAGCCTCTCCATGGACATCCGCATCTCATTATATTCGGCGGCGGGCATGTATCAGCATGGATATCCCATTTTGCGTCGTCGTCAGGATTTCGTGTTACAGTAGTCGACGACCGTGAAGAGTATGCTAGCCCCAGCCGCTTTCCCGAGGGTGTTCGAACAATACAAAGCGATTTTCTGGAAGTCTTCAAAACCATCTCCGTCACATCAGCAACATATATTGTCATTGTCACCCGCGGCCATCGGTTTGACGAAGAAATTTTAGGACGCTCGCTGAAGACATCCGCCCGCTATATCGGCATGATCGGCAGCAGGCGAAAGGTAGAAACAACATACCGCAGGTTGCTTGAGCAGGGTGCTGATCTCGAAAGACTCAGACGAGTCCATGCACCCATAGGGCTTGAAATTGGTGCTATTACACCGGAAGAGATTGCCGTGAGCATTGTTGCTCAGCTTATTCGAATTCGGAGGAATATCGACGATTCTGCCAACGATAAATCTGAAGTTATGTGTTCCTTCTTTGCAAAATTCCTCGTACAATCTTGAAAGCTTTATTAAAATTGAATTCAACCAAATGATGCAGTGCCAAGACCAATGGGTGCAGCAACAAAGAAACCAAAAGCATTAATTATTGATGATGATCCTTCGCTCAGACGCTTTTCTCAGGTCGTGCTTGAACGGCATGGATTTGAGGTATCCCTTGCAGATGAAGGGGGTGAAGGACTCCGACAGGCCCTCATTAATCCACCTCAGCTGATCATCCTGGATATTATGATGGAAGGGCTTCATGGATTTGAGGTGTGTAAGATGCTTCGCGCCAATCCGGCTTTACGCCGGACAGCGATTATCATTACATCCGGAAAATCATATAAACCTGATATTGACAAAGCGATGGAACTTGGAGCGGATTCATATATTGTTAAACCATTTTCACCGAAGGAACTTGTCGAAACTGCTACTGAACACATGAAAAAACGAGCAAATCAGCCATGATAAACATCAGATTCTGGGGAACCCGCGGATCCATCGCCTCGCCTGGGAAAACGACAGTAAAATACGGCGGCAATACTTCGTGTGTCGAAGTTCGAATCAATAAGCAAATCTTCATCTTCGACGCCGGCACGGGTATACGCGATCTTGGCAATAAGCTCCTCAGGGAATTCAAGACACAGCCGACGACGGTGCATCTCTTCATTAGTCATACTCATTGGGATCATATTCAGGGATTTCCGTTTTTTATGCCGGCGTACAACGATAACTTTCAGATTAATGTGTACGGACCGCCGGCGCGTGACAAGAGTCTCAAAGATCTGTTCAGGCTTCAGATGGATTCGGAATATTTTCCAGTTCCCCTCGGTGACCTCAACGCACAGATCGTTATGCAGGAAGTGCGGGAACCCTTCTGGATCGGAGATGTCCATGTGACACCCTATTATGTTAACCATCCTGCCATGACATTTGCGTACAAAATCACAAAAGAAGGAAAATCGTTTATCTATGCTTCAGACAATGAACCCTATCGGTACACACTGCATTCTCCGCGTAAAGAGCAGGTTGGAACACAATTCGGCGCTGAACTCGATCAAAAGTTTATCGAATATCTCTCGGGGACAGATTTCCTTGTGGCTGAAGCGCAATATTCGTTGATCGAATATCGAACAAAGATTGGCTGGGGACATTCTCCCATCGATTCTGTTGTGGAATTTGCCATCAAGGCACAAGCAAAGCAATTGGCATTATTCCACCATGACCCCTCCCATGACGATGCGACAATCGACGCAATGGTGAAACATGCTCAGAAATTGATCGAGGCTCAAAAATCTCCGGTGAAGTGTTTTGGTGCAGCCGAAGGGATGGAGATAACGATCACCTAAGAGCGGTTATGACCGTTGAAATATTTCAAATCGCCGCTGAATGTACTCTGCTATTTGCTGCTTGAATATTTTCCGGTCAAATTTTCCCGTGTGCCGACGAATGGCATAAGGATCGAAGGTTGTGTTTCCGAGAACATGGATCGCACCAAGCAGTGCATCAACTGTCTGCTCGTAGAAAAACACTCCTGTCGGCGAGGCACCATCTGCAACGATTGTTTCTAACGCCCCTCCCCTTCCAAACGCCACTACTGGTTTACCGCTTGCCATCGCCTCCAGCGGGACAATACCGAAATCCTCAACGCCGGGAAATATCAATGCCCGGCAACCGGCATACAGTTTTGCAAGATTCTCGTCGCTCTGCCATCCCAGAAACTCGATGTTTTTATTTGACATTTTTTCAAGCTTTTTCCGTTCGGGTCCGGAACCAACCACAAGCAGACGCTCACCCAATCGATTGAACGCTTCAAGCGCAAGGTCGACCCGCTTATAAGGAACCAGTGCGCTTACTATGAGATAATACCCCTCGTTATACTCCGAAACAGTGAATAACTCTATGCTGACGGGCGGATAGATAACATCAGAACTGCGATGGTAAATGCGCGAAACACGTTCGGCGACATTATGGGAATTAGAGATGAAATAATGGACTCTGCTGCAGGTGCGGACATCCCAGCGCCGTAAATATGGTGCAACCATTGCCATGGCTGCGCGGGTGATAAGGCCGGCCCGCCCCTTGCCAAAATATTCCCCATATTGATCCCAGATGTACCGCATGGGTGTATTACAATAACAGATATGCAGCGCATTGTTCGACGGCAGTGCCCCTTTTGCAACTGCGACGCTCGTGGAAAGAATGAAATCAAACCCGGAAAAATCGAATGATTCAATAGCAAGAGGCATCAGAGGCAAATAGTGCCTGTATTTTCTCTCTTTCAACGGAAGATTCTGGATAAATGTGGTTTTTATTTTCATCTGCTCTATCGCAGGCGACATCGCTCCTTGATTATGAATCGTGGAAAAGATTGTCGCCTGCGGGAACAGCTCACAGAACACTTCGAGGACCTTTTCCCCGCCGCGCATTCCCGTGAGCCAATCGTGAACAAGAGCGACACGATGAGGCGGAATATTAAATTTTTGGAGGTCCATGCTTCTCTTTCGCTTTTATTCGATCGTGAATCCGGCCGAAAGGTAACCTACCCAATGCTTCAAAGAGAATGGGGCCGTAAGTCCCATGCCTGTCTTCGTCAATGGAAGGACTCCGGCTGAATACGAATCGGAATACCGAAGAATCGTTCCTTTCAGGCTTTTTCCGAATGTCCTCTCCATAGTTTTCTGGGCAGTGAGAAGTCCAAAGGGAATGGAATATTTCCCGCACCAGACCACCTTTTGCATTTCCACACTCAATGATCGGAGTTTCTCCGAGTCTATCTTCCCCGCAAGGAATGTCTGTGCGATCTTTTGGTCCTGCTCAATCCCTTGCGTATGAGCCGCATCATCTTCACCAAAAAGCGTATTCTGAAAATCTTTTCCGTAATGGTTTGCATCGGAAGAACACAGAAAGAAAATGTCGGTACCCGGAATCAGCTGACGGCTCCGGATGTATTCTCTAAGCACATCACTCAACGCCCGCGCCACTTCCTCCATCCTGTCGAACGACATTCTCGTAACCATAACCGGTGTGATACGAATCGAGGGATTGTAATATTGAAGCCAAGGAATCATCGCTTCAATGGAATGTTCAAGTTCGTGTGCACGGTTATTCACACGATAGTATTGGGTATCAAGAGTGTTCTTGATAAATTCCCTCAAGGGTGAGACCTCGATAGTTTTTCCGCAGCCCATCCAGGACTTGTGTTCGTCGAGAAGAAGTATCCCTTGCGGATCGCCAATTTCTTTTCTCACAGTGCTGTGGGTTACACCAAAGATAATAACCTCTCGTGGGTTGATAGAGCGAAAAAGGGGATAATAGACACGGGCAGCATAAAGATAGTCATCGTGCGGAGATATTCCAGCGATAAATTCTTTGTTCGAGTTTGTTGGCACCTCGGTGGAGTCTACGTAGCCGACAAGATGTTGCATCGATTCAATTTCCCAGCAGTAACCGACACTATCTCGGATGGGGCGAATTTCCTGAGCGGACAGAAAGGAGAACGCCGCCCATAGGAGAAACAGAGCAGAGAGCATTTTCATAACAAATATTCCCTAGCTAACAATAAGGATCGAATGTGTAAATGATAACAAAAAAAAAGCCGTCATCAAATGCCGCAGGTAAACCTTTAGCTGATGACGGCTTCCGGAAGTAATCCGAATATCCTTGGGTGATTAATGTGAAGGCATCTTTAATATTTCAATATCACTCTCAGAGGTTTCCAGTGTAATTGTGGGACCGCCGCCGTTAAGTTTGTATACGGCATAAATATCCCCGCCTTTCTCCTGCTCATATTTCTCGGCTTTAAAATCAGAACGAATCGAGTATTTCTTATGGCTTCTTCCCCATCCATGCCCCAGATTAATTGTCGCCTCAACCGTTACTTTGGCATTCTCAGGGAGAGAAAGTTCAATTTCACCACCGCCAGTCCGGATTGAACTGTTACCACTGGTTCCCGGAGTTAATTCACATTTGATACTTCCTCCCCCGGTTGAGGCATTCACGAGGCCGGTTATTTCTTCCATATCGATACTTCCGCCGCCGGTCGAAAGGTCAACCCATGCACCAGCATTCACCAGTTTGATACTTCCTCCGCCTGTTGAGGCATCCACTTTTCCGCCGGCATTGTGCATTGAGATGCTTCCGCCGCCGGTTGAAACACGTAAGATCCCGGTGGTCGCTCCGGTTTCGACGCTGCCGCCACCTGTCCTCATGGTGGCATCTCCTTCTATTTTCACTGACTTTATGCTCCCGCCTCCGCTCTTGGCATCCACATTGCCGATAATATGATCGACTTTAATACTCCCCCCTTTCGTCTCCACATGAAAATCTCCCGTCAGCATTTCTTTTTGCTTTACACTGCCACCGGATGTCTGGATCGTGACATTGTACTTCAGCGGTACCCTGATCGTAAATTCCAGATGGTTAACGCGGTGGCGTGAATCCCGGTATCGTACCGATACACTGTTCCCCGACTGCTCCATCACAAGACGGTCCGGATGACGTTCATCAATCCCTTCGGCCTCAATAAAGACCTCATCTTTGGACCATGGCTCAATCGTCACTGACCCCGGCTCCACATCGACATCGAGCAGTCCCCCCTTCTGAACTGAAAATGATTTTGATTGATAGTCGGAAACCTCATCTGATTTTTTTTGGCCGGCGGAAAGAGTCACCGCTATCAAACTCATCAAGAGAACTGCACTGATTTTTTCCATGGACATCCTCCTCAAAGAAATAATTGAATAATCTACTTTCTGATACTTCGAAAGACCTCTTTACCGGCGCAATTTACGAATCTCAATATTCGAATTTGATGTGCTGAGTTCGATCAATTCGCCCCCGCCGTTGAGCTTGTAGACTGCGCGGATTTCTCCGGACTTTTCATTTGTCTCGTATGAGTCTTTCGGGAATTCGGATTTTACGACATATCTGTTTCGGCGTGATCCCCACCCTTCAAACGTAATTGTTGCTTCGATGGTCGCCTTCGAACTCTCAGCGATGTAGAGCCGCACATCCCCGCCCGCGGTGGCAAGCCTGCTTCCCCCTTTGCCGCTGGGAATAAGTTCTGCTTCCACTTCACCGCCGGCGGTCTTTGCATCAATCGCACCGGTGATGTTTTGTAATTTCAGATCTCCGCCGGATGTCCGCGCGCGTACTTTCCCGCTGGCCCCTTTGAGTTCAATATCACCCCCCGCCGTGCCCAATGTTGCCGTGCCAGTCACCCTGCCAACGCTGACACTTCCCCCGGAGGTTGAAACATTTGCCTCGCCGCCGACATCACCGATGGTGATATCGCCGCCGGCGGTCTTTGCCTCAAGCGACTTCGATACGGTTTCCACCTGGATATCGCCGCCCGATGTATAGACATTGAGGGAACCGTTCACGCTTCCAACCTGGATATCACCGCCGGCGGTTTTCAGACGTCCTTCCCCTTCCAGCTTTCCGGTGGTAATATCACCGCCGGAGGTTGATACATCGATTGGTCCTCTAAAAACATTTCCCAGTTTAATGGACCCGCCGGACGTCGAACCCTCGATCTTCCCGGTAATAGATCCTTTCACGGAGAGATCTCCCCCCGATGTACTGAGATCCAAATTAAACTGGGAGGGTACGTTAACATCAAAGCGGATATTCCCAGAACTGTAATTCCATCGTGATCGATAGACAACCCGTATAACATTTCCCTCCTGCGTCATCTTTACTTTATCAAGGTCTTCGTCGTCCAGTCCCTCCACCGTAACATCCACTTCATTCTTCTCCCAGGTGGTGATACGGACATCACCGACACCGGTGGAAACTTCTATGGTACCGCCTTTGCTGACGGTAAACGATTTTGAACGAACCCCTTCTTCCCGTGCCAGGGTCAATGCTGCCACACTGAAAACCATAAGAGCGACAGTCAGTATTCGCATAAACGTCTTCATTGTTGTACCTCCTGTAAAGCGGTCTTTGCTTTGATTCTGATATAGTTATTATCGTCTGATTGGGCCTTCTGTCTGAACATTTCAAGTATTTCCCGGTTTACCGGTTGGTTCTCATATTTCGCTAGGTCCAGAGAGTTAATGGCGGTGATTTTCAAGCTTGTATTCTTTTCCTTTGCAAGGACGTCAAGGAATGCGCGTACAATCACCGGATCCGGCAAATAGTTTTTCAGAACGCTCATTGCTTCCTTTTGCACACCGAGGTTGCGATCATGCAGCAGCGCAGTAATAAGTGCATTTCGTACTTCTGCATCTAGGTTCGGTGCAGTGGACTGTTTTTGTTCGCTCGAAGTACCGATCATGCTGACCGCACGGAGACGCGTACCGGCATTCTGATCGCTTACGAGCGCCCGTGCCAGAACCTTCTGCACACGTTCGTCATTGATGTTGCCGCTGACATGTACCGGCGTAACGGTCTCGAACATAAACTCGACGTTCCCTGTTTGCGTTTCGCGGTTGAGAAACCGGATATTGGTAATTTGTGGTTCACCAGCCTCCATTGCCGAAGAACTTGATGCAGTTGATTGCAAAAACGAGGAACCTGCTGCTGGTGATTTGAAAATAATATATCCTGTAAGGATTCCTATGGCCAATATCGCGACGCCTCCAAGAGCGACCTGAAGTATTGACCAGACCGATTCCCGTTCTGCCTCCGCTCGAATTCGCATACGGAGATTTCTTCGCGCATCTTGCAACACTGGTTCCTGAGCAACCGCTAACTGACGCTGTGCTAATAGTTGATGGAGTTTCTTCAGCGCATCGAGATCATTCCGGCATCGTTCGCAGGTCGTGAGATGGTCCTGAAGAAGTCTCGCCTCCTGATCGCTCAGTTCATCATACAGCGAAAGCTGGAGCCAATCCTGAAAATGTTTGTGTTTCATATGCCGATCCTTCTTTTCTCTGTTAACTCGCAAAATCTTTTAATTGCTTTCGCAACCGCGCGGTTGCTTCAAAGAGATACTTTTTGACAGTCCCTTCACCGCATTTCATCATTCCGGCAATCTCTCTTAACTTATATCCGTCATAATGCTTCAATGTAAAAACCATACGCTGCCGCGGTGATAGTTTTTGGAGAGCATCTTCTACTCTCTTCGATATCTCTCCATTATGTGTCCGCTGGTCAGATGTGGTGTCATCCACCAGTACTTCGTGCGCTGAATGCGATTGACCATCTTCATCGTGCCGGTGTTCATCGATCGAAATATGTGCATGCCGGTGTCCGCGGGATCGATAACTTAAGCAGACATTGGTTGTGATACGGAAGAGCCACGTAGAAAATTCACTGCGGTGCTGAAATTTCGGCAGCCCTTTGTATACACGGAGAAAGACCTCCTGATAAATGTCCTTGGCATCATCAGAACTATTCACGTATCCCGCCGCTATTGTCAGGACACGCTTATCGTGCCGTTGAATAAGCTGCTCAAACGCATCCATATTCCCCTCTTGTGCCTGCATAATCAGCTCGGTATCAGTACCGGTCATTCGTTTGGGATTCCTTTGCTCTTCAGACATGGAATTAGACTTTTAAACTGTGAAAAGGTTGGGGTTCGGATTCAAATTAGTGATGCTTACCGTCTTTTCCAATCGCATCTTCCGTTATAGACGAGATATAATGCAAAAAAGGTGCAATCCACTCTTCCCAAATTTCCTTTCTTCATATTGGTCAATGTTTTCAACTGTTTTAGACAGGACAGTATCATTTAATGAAGTTTTTGGAGAGCTATTCGGCTTGAGCGGGCATCTCTCAATTGTTCTCCTTTCTTGAGCATGAGAGAAAAAAAATCAGTTTATTTATTTACGCTTTATTTTTGTGGGAAAACCGAGAATCATTGGAAACGACACGTTTGAGGCAATGTATGTACACCAAATTTGGTCCAGATAATATTCAAGTCAGTATTTTCAATACAGCAATAGTCTGCATTCTTCTCCTTCTTCCTTCTTTTCAGGCACTCCATTCACAATTTGTCCGAACTATCGACCAAGACGTCGTATCTACATTTTCAATTGTCGGACGTGATTCCATCACCGGTGAACTCGGAGTGGCAGTCGCTTCCAGATTCTTTGCTGTGGGGGCTGTTGTACCGTGGGGGAAAGCAGATGTCGGTGCTGTGGCTACTCAATCGTTCATGAACACATCTTTTGGCTGGCGCGGATTGGAACTGTTGGAGCAGGGAGCAACACCGGAAGACGCAGTGCAAATACTTGTAAGATCAGACAACAATCCAAAGAAACGACAATTTGGAATTGTCTCCGCGCATGGAACATCAGCAACATATACGGGGGAAGAGTGTTTGCCATGGGCGGGAGGAAGGAGAGGTCCGAATTATGCTATTCAAGGAAACATCCTCGCCGGTGAATCCGTCGTGACAGCAATGGAAACAACGTTTCTCCATACCCCGGGAACTCTGGCTGATCGACTCTTCGCAGCACTCGTTGCGGGTAACTCCAAAGGTGGTGATGCTCGCGGCAGACAATCGGCAGCATTACTTATAGTAAAGAAGAATGCCGGGTATGGTGGATTTACGGATCGAGCGATCGATATTCGGGTTGATGACCACGCCGACCCGTTCAAAGAACTGGGTCGACTGCTCAACTATGCCCAGATGAACTATTCCTGGAATGAGGCGTGGACATTCTTTACACAGAAAGAGCATGCCAAAGCATTGCTGCTCATGGAACGAACAGCAGCACTGGCTCCCGAAAATCCGGAAGTCCTTTACGATCTTGCCGTCATCCGTCTCGCAGCCGGGAACAAAGATGCTTCACTCCGGGCTCTCGAAAAATCCTTGCGGCTGAATCCAAAGTTGAAAAAACAGGCAGGCGGTGACAACGACCTTAAGAGTCTTCAAGGGACTCCTGAATTTCAATCATTAATCAAATGATGGAGGATTCGAGAATTTGATTTCTTCAGATTGTAGAGAAATTCCGGTATCTCGGTTATGATTGTTGTTTTTTCTCGTTACTCATTCATATTATTTTCTTCTTCAAGGAGATTATTCGATGACAGAGAACAGAAGGACGTTCATTCGAAGAAGTTGCAATACTTTGATATTTTTGACTGCGTTTCTCGCGGCTGTCCATGGGCAGAATTCAACAATCCCTACCCCTTCTGAGTTTCTTGGTATCAACGTAGGGGCAGATCGAACACTTGCTGACTACAAGCAGATTGCTTCGTACTTCACCATGCTGTCGAAATCTTCCAGGCGTCTTGAGGTGGAAATTCTTGGAGCGACCACTCTTGGCAATGAAATGTTCATGGCCGTTATTTCATCCGAAGAGAATCTCAAGAAGAAAAATATCTATAAAGACATCGCACGTAAGCTTGCCGACCCGCGCGGCCTTTCGCAAAGCGAAATCGATGACCTCGTTCATCAGGGAAAGACCATTGTTCTCGTAACGTGCAACATTCATTCCACAGAGATCGCCGCAACGCAAATGGCTATGGAATGGGCTCATGCGCTCGTTACTGCGCAGGACACTGAGACCAGGCTTCGATTAGAGAACGCTATTCTCCTGCTTATTCCCTCGATCAATCCGGATGGCCAGATGATGGAAGTAGAGTGGTACCGGAAATATCTGGGTACTCCCTTCGAAGGCGGACGGATGCCATGGCTCTACCATCCCTATGTAGGTCATGATAACAATCGCGATTGGTTTATGCTGACCCAGAAAGAAACGAAAATTGTGAACCATGCAGTATACTTTGATTGGTTCCCGCAGGTATGGCTCGATGAACATCAGATGGGAACAACCGGACCGCGATTATTTGTCCCCCCCTATTCCAATCCCGTGGCAGCGAATGTTCATCCTCTCATCTGGCGGGCCGTGGACAATATCGGTTCCACTATGTCATGGCGGCTTGAGGAACAGAACAAATCCGGTGTTGTCTATGGTGCTACATTTGATGCCTATTGGCCGGGCGGCACAAAAAATACCGGGTGGTGGAAAAACGTCACTGGGCTCTTAACGGAAGCCGCCTCGGTGCGGCTTGCGACGCCTCTTGAAGTAAGCGCGACTGATCTCAGCGGAGGCGGAAAAGGTCTTATGGAGTATCGACGACAAACGAATTTTCCGAACCCATGGCCGGGCGGAGTGTGGCGTTTGCGCGACATCATGGATTACGAACGGATCGCTTCAGATGCACTTCTCGAAGTATGCGCTTCTCACCGGGAAGATTTCCTGCGAAGTATGGCGGTCATGGCATTGGATGCAGTCAAGCAAGGAAAGCCTGGGGAATATTATAAAATTTCCATGAACCAGCGAGATCCCGCAACAGCCTCTCGGCTTGCTCATATCATTCGAGAGAATGGAGCTGAAGTGTATTTTTCCTCAACTGATAAATCCTTTTATATGGCAACCGCACAGCCCTATGCGCGGTTTTTATCTGAGCTTCTTGGTACACAGCGGTATCCAAAAATAAAACTCTCTGCAGGTTCCGGCATTATCCCTCCCTACGATGTCACCGCGTGGTCGCTTCCGCTCATGATGGGTGTGGATGTTGACAAGGTTATTCTTTCTAACGAACGTCAGGCCCTTCTCAAGCCTCTGTCAGAGAACGACGGTCCGGAAGGAACCGTGACCACAACCGAGGCATCACTGTTTGCAGTACCCCATGAATGCAATGATGTCACTCGCCTGATCAACGACGTGCTCAAACGCAAAGGTGCTATCAGTGTAACCCGCACGGGATTTACCGCAGAAGGAAAATCCTTCCCGGCGGGGACGCTTCTCTTGGAACCTCTGAACGACATGGTTGCGCTCGCTCAAAAATATAAGCTACTGATAACCGGGCTTTCAACACACCCCGCAGTTCAGTCGGATAAACTCCAGGAAGTCCGACTTGGGCTTTATAAGCCCTGGGTTGCTTCTATCGATGAGGGCTGGACTCGCTGGCTGCTGGAGCAGTACAACTTCTCCTTCAAAAATATCGATACAAAGTATCTTAAGTCAGGAAAACTCAACAACGATTTCGATGTCATTCTTCTTCCCGACATTTCCAAAGAAATCATCACGGAAGGGAAATACAAGCGTGAAGAAGGAGAGATGAAATATTTTCAAGAATTACCTCCCGAATATTCCGGGGGAATTGGGAAGGAAGGCGTAAAAAATTTAACAGCATTCGTTGAAAAAGGCGGAACACTCATTGCTCTTGCCTCGGCCTGCAGCTTTATCATAGACGAATTCAACGTTCCGGTAAGTAATGTTTTTGCAAAAACGAGAACCGATGAATTTCAATGCCCCGGATCTCTGCTCAAGATTATGATCGATCCGACTCATCCGGTGACATATGGTATGCCCTCAGCTACTGCAGCATTTGTTGACGGACGCATGGCCTTTCAGACAACTCTGCCCGGATCTGAATTAACGCGCCGTGTCCTCGCGTGGTATCCGGAAGATGCAGAAGATATTCTCCTGTCCGGGTGGATTCAAGGCGCGGAGAAACTTCAGCGCAAAGCTGCTGTAGTTGCGCTCAGTTACGGGAGAGGAAAAATCGTTCTTCTTGGTTTTCGCGTTCAGCATCGCGCTCAGACCGAAGGAACATTTAAACTCTTATTCAATGCTATTCAGTGGGGAGGTATAACGGAAGATAACTAGGCCGTTTGTGGATCAGGCAAGAAATAACCGGAACTCGGCTTCCAGCAGCTCCGCTCCGACTTGGCAGCTTGCATCCTGTGTGGCGCCTTGATATATTTATGAAATCGTGTTTGGTACTCAAGAAGATAAAATTTTAGCCAATAAATACGCATGGATATCATTTTCAATCTGCTCATCATCTTCATCCTCTTCCTCATCCAGGCAACATTTGTCCTGCTTGTCGCCGGACCATTGATTTTACTAAAACCTGTCCGCCGGAAGAAGGAGTGGTATGTACGGTTAACAACGTTGCTGGAACCAAAAGATGCCGGACTCCCGCAGGAAAATGTAACCATCGAAACGTATGATGAAGTAAAGTTAAGCTGCTGGTTTGTCCACCAAAAGAAAAAGGCACGCGGCACAATCATCTATCTGCATGGTGTCGGTGATTGTAAGATCGGCGGCGTTGCCTTTGCACGCTTTTTGTACAATAGGGGATTCAACATCTTTCTCTATGACTCCCGTCAGCATGGCGAAAGTGAGGGGGATTTTTGCACTTACGGATTTTATGAAAAGCATGATGTATCGGCGGTAATTTCCTATCTGCAGGCACGGAACGATGTCAGAATCGGTAAGATCGGAATATTTGGAACATCGATGGGAGCAGCGGTCGCTATCCAGGCAACTGCGATTGACCACCGCATTTCTGCTGTTGTGTCGGAAGGAAGTTTCACAGCGCTTCGCACAATCTTTGTCGATTACCAAAAACGCATTATTAAACTCCCGTGGCATTTCCTGCGGAATATCGCGCTTGTGCAATCTCAAAAAATGGCGAATTTCAAGGCTCGCATGGTTGCCCCTCTTGAAGATATAAAGCGCGTACACGTTCCTATCCTCATCGTCCATGGAAAGAATGATTCGTTCATTAAATCCGATTATTCCAAACTGCTCTACGATGCCGCCAATGAACCAAAGCGCTTACTGATTATTGACGGTGCTGATCATAATGATGTCTGGGATGTCGGCGGTGTGGTCTATGAAGATTCTGTCGGTTCTTTTTTTGAGGAACATTTAACCTAGAAAATTCTCCTTTTTCTTTCACAGTCGCATAGGTCTCTTTTATGAAACGATTCGCTCTTCTCGGTGCTGTTATTCCATTCTTTCTGCATGCACAGACACCCTTTTCAATGGATAGCGCTTTGTCCTATCTTAAAACCATTTCTGTATCGATTGGTGCCCGGCCCATGGGATCTCCGAACGAACGCGAGGCACTGGAATTTGGACTTTCAAAATTCCGCGAGTTTGGATTGAACGAGGCCTATCTCATGCCCATCGAAGCAGTTCATGCAGACGCCATGTCGTCTTCTTCCTATAATACCACGAGCGGTGTCGCTGTCGGCGTGCTCCGAGGAAAAGCGAACAGAATCATCGTCATTGGTGGACATATCGATTCTGCATCTCCTTTTGTACCAGGCACGAACGATGACGGCTCCGGTTCAGCTGCGGTCATTGAACTTGCACGCGTGCTCTCACATGAACCGCTGCAATCGACGATTGTCTTTTGCCTTTTTGGTGGCGAAGAAGCCGGACTTATCGGTTCAAAATATTTCACCAATAATTTTCCTCAACTCGACAGCATTGTTCTCATGCTTCAACTGGATATGGCAAACGGGGGCGGCATATTGGTACCGACCATCAATAGCAGCAAAGGAAATACACCGGTGTGGCTCGTGGAGGCGGCGTATGAAGAGTTTGCCCGGCTCAAACACTCAGGATTGTTTTATACCACTCATTTCTTTTCAGCAATGAACATGGTTCCGGGAGGAGGCGTCGGTTCAGACCACGAACCTTTTCTTGAGAAAAATATTCCTGCTATCGATTTTACGTCCGATATGAACGATCCTATCCATACTCCGCAGGACGACTTTGATCATTTCCATCCCAGCGGACTCAAACGAAGCGGCGATCTGGTCTATGCACTCGTTCATAGATTTGACGGAGGCGTGCCCCCCGAAAAAACCAGCAAGTACTTTCTCTGGCAGATCGGAAAGCGCGCAGTACTATTCCCCTTGTGGCTTTTAAGCGGATTCATTGTACTCTCGATGGCTTTAGGTCTTCTTGCATTGTTCCTTGTACGCAAGCGCCGGATTGAAGTCACCAGAAGACAACACCCCATCATCCCCGCACTCAAGCTCTTTTTGATTGCCGTCGTGATACAGACCTGCGTATGGCTCTCGGAAAATCTTGTTGGTGTGTTGAAGGGAGTACGTTTTCCCTGGATGACTCAGCCGGACGGATATTTCGTCCTCGGATTTCTTGCTGCTCTTGTGGGAATCACCTTATCGTAAAAAATCACACCACGCCTGAATCTGAGTAAGGATCCTTATCGGTGGTTCCTGCGGGCATCTATTTTTCTTTTTATCTTAACGATTCTGATGCTGTTTCTCACAGTACAAGTGGCTGTATATCCAGCCCTCGCACTCTTCTTCCTTGCACTTGCCATGCTGGTCCGTCAGCCTCTCTTGAAACTTCTGCTATGGATGATCTCGCCTCATTTCATGTTCAGGTTGATGTTTTCAGAAGGATTTATTTTCTTTAGCAGAATGATGGGATTGAACTCTCCGGGGGGGCTTGGTACGAGTATGATCGTTCATGTCGTGTATATTATTTTCTTTGCACTGTGGTCCTTTCCATTCCTCCTTGGTTTTGCTGCAGTCTATCATGATAGCGGTATCGACCTCTTATGGCTGAGGCATTGGAAAACGAATAAAGGTTTTCTGACGGTCGGCGGAGCATTTCTCTTTTGTGTCATGATTCTTTTATTTCAGCCTTCATATTCCGACACATGGCGGCAGAATGTCATCGTAGATCAATCCGTGGATATGAATACGGAAAGCGGGAGAGTGGTGCTTAAAAGTAATGACTATTTGAAGCACCTCCGTGTCCATCTCGCTGAGAAGGATACGGTGATTTCCACGTACGATCGTGAAATCCTGTTGAAAGAATTCACCTTCAATCGAACGCCATGGGTTCTGCTGGAGCGAACAATCTCAACATTAGGCGATTCCAGTACAACATTCGATATGATGGTGAAGATCCACTTCAAATATCGACCCCGGACGTTTACACTCACGTATTCGGGCGGTAAAAACAAACTGTCGGATATCGCTACTTCCTTCGTGTCGAATGCAACAGAACATACGATATCGCTCAAGTGGGAATCTTTTCCTGATACTTCCATGCTTATTCCTCTTCATTTCAAGGTTGATAAGGCGGACAGCATTACTGAAAGCATTGAGGTACGGTTTATGGAGATGGTTGAACCCGTGCGGATAGAAAAAGAGCTGGCCAACATCATACCGCGAACAATTTTTCGACGGACGGAAGTCCTCAGACGAATGCATGACCTGAGTTCATCGCTTGTGCAATAGCACGACGTTCTCGATATGGAAGGTGTGAGGGAACATATCCACCGGCTGGAGCTTCATGAGTTGGTAGTGTTCTTGGCAAAGTAACTGCACATCCCGCGCCTGAGTTGCAGGATTGCAGCTGACATAGACAATACGATCGACACCAAGGGAGAGAATTTCTTCAATGACTTTCGGGTGCATGCCGCTTCGCGGCGGGTCGATCACCAGCACGTCCGGTTTCGGATGCGAGGACATCCATTCTTTGTTATTCGTTAACCGATCTTTGAGATCGCCCAGTAAAAACCTGCAGTTCGTAATGCCGTTCTCCGATGCATTCTTCTCCGCATCCCGTATAGCGCTCTCTATCGAATCAATGCCGATCACTTCTTGAACGGCATCCGAAATATACAGTGCAATAGAACCGGTACCGGTATAGAGATCATATACGACATCCGAAGAATCTAACCCGCCGAAATCTTTTACAACCTCGTAGAGTTTCTCTGCCTGTGCAACATTTGTTTGGAAGAACGAATTTGCCGACACTTTGAACCGGTGTTTACCCAATTCCTCTCGAATAAGTCCGTCACCATGATATATCCGCTCACTCTCGCCAATAGCAATCTGCGCCTTCTTTCTGTTGATGGTATTGACAACCGTTGTTATTTCCGGACATTCCTGAATCAACCATCTTGTATACCGCTTCATGATGTCAGTCTCATCGGTATATGTTACAAGATTGACCATCATCTGTTTTGTTCGTTTGCTTTCGCGAATGACAAGAAATCGAAGGTACCCTTTCTCTGCAACTGAATTATACACGGTCAAGTTGTTCTCTTTGGTAAACTCCCTTGTAAAGTTGAGAATCCGATTCGAAGCTTCCGATTGAAGTTGGCATTCTTCTATATCGAGCACTTTATCGTATCGTTGAGGTACATGTAAGCCGAGGAATATAGGCAACGGGAGAGAAGAGATCGGAGATTGAAAAGCCGATTCTTCACTATAGCTGGGGGGAATTTCCACTTCCGACCTCAATGGCGGCACAGTCAGCCATTGCTGCTCTGCGAACGAATATTCCATCTTCCCGCGGTAATAGTAGATTTCGTCCGACCCCAATATGGGGAGAACATGGAGATCCGTAAATCCACCAATGCGCTCAAAGGAATCAACAACATGCTGCTGTTTGAATCGGAGCTGTGCTTGATATTCTACATGCTGCCATGTACAACCTCCGCAGACACCGAAGTACTTACATCGCGGTTCCACGCGCAGTGGCGAAGGATGCACAATTCTGACGACTTTCGCCTCCGCATAGCTTTTCTTGATCTTGATAAGCTTCGCGATCACTGTATCGCCGGGAACAGCATGTTCAACAAATACAACCATGTTCTCGTAACGGCCGATGCTTTTACCTTCAAATGCTGCGCTTTGTACCTCAAGCGATATCTCATCATTCTTTTTTAGCATTATCCCCTTTGAAATAATTTGTATTACGCTTTGCGTAATCCATGTTTAGGCTTCCAGCACTTCAAAGGCTGCGTCTGTTATCTCAAGTTCTAAATCATTTCTTTATAGAATAAAAAACCTCCGATACAATAATCAGAGGTTCTTTCCTTACTTAAATACTTTTTACTCAACTACACTTCGCTCATCTTTTTGATCACACTTCCTTTGCCGCTTTGAGCAAGAGCTGGACTTTTTCCGGAGTCTCGGCTTCAGCATAAAATCGAATCAACGGCTCCGTTCCCGATGCACGGACCAACACCCAGCCATTCTCAACGAAGAGCTTGAATCCATCTTTTGTTTCAATCCGCTGTACAGGAAATCCAGCAAGTTGTTTGGGTCCCTTCTTATAGTGCGCCATTATCCTGTTCTTCTCTTTTTCGGTAAGATGTGCATCATTTCGATTGAAGTAATACCAGCCGAATTCGGCCATGAGTTCATTGACAAGATCGCTGAGTTTTTTCTTCCTAACCGCCATTATTTCTGCGAGAAGTAATCCTATATACGTACCATCGCGCTCGGGCAAATGTCCTTTGACTGCAACTCCGCCGCTCTCTTCTGCGGCAATTAAAATGTCGCGCTCCGTCATCAAGCGGCAAAGATATTTGAAGCCGACAGGAGTCTCATGCAAAACCAGCCCATACTTCTTGCACATCTTGTCTATCATTTGACTCACGGAGAAGGACTTTGCCACTTCGCCCGTCATCTTTTTCTCTTCGATAAAATATTTCAGCAGAAGTGCAAAGATACGATGTGAGTCGACAAAATTTCCCTTCTCATCGAACGCTCCAATGCGATCTGCATCGCCATCAGTCGCAATCCCGATATCACAGCCGTTTTTCACAATCGCATCGATAAGTCCCGGGGTGTGCTGGGGCAACGGTTCCGGATGACTGCCGCCGAACGAAGGATTGTAATCGCCGCGGAGAGAGACTTTGAGAGGAAGAATCTGATCCATTACACCCTGACCTGCGCCATGCATTGCATCGTAAGCAATCTTGATTCCGGCAGTTTTGATGAGATCGATGTTGATCTTGCTCTTAATATCCTCAATATAAATAGCTGTAAAGTCGATCTTTCTAATCGTTCCCTTTTCCAATAACTCAGCAAATGACTTTTTACTTTCAACTTTTAACTTTAGCACCTTTTTTAACTCTTTTTCCACTTTTTCGATGGTCTCCGGATGTGCCGGACCGCCGAAGTCACCTTTGATCTTAAATCCGTTGTAACGCGCCGGATTATGGCTTGCAGTAATAACCACACCGCCGGCTGCATTCATTTTCTTCGTCACCAGCGAGACCGCCGGCGTTGAAGAAATTCTATCAGAGATAATGACTTTAATGCCTCGGTTCGCGATTACTTCGGCAGTCTTCTCCGCGAACTCTCTGGAAAGGAATCGCGAATCGTAGCCGACCACGATGCCATTTTTAATTTTCTTGTGTTTCTTGTAGTAGTTCGCTGTTGCCAAAGCAACTTTTGCTACGTTTTCGAACGTGAAGTCTGCGGCGATCACTCCGCGCCAGCCGTCTGTACCGAATTTGATTTGTGGTGTCATCATGATTTTTCCTCAACCGTAAAGAGATTGTATTCAGTCAATGATTCAATGTTTAAAAAAATGAAGCTCGTCGGGAGATCGTCTCCCTCCGAGCTTATGACGATTGTGGATTATAACTTTGCGTTGACCGCACTCTTCCCTGCGTAATATCCATTCGTTCCAAGTTCTTCTTCTATGCGGAGCAATTGGTTGTACTTCGCAATGCGGTCGGTACGGCTGGCAGATCCGGTCTTGATCATACCGCAGTTTGTTGCAACGGCAATATCGGCGATCGTTGTGTCTTCCGTTTCACCGGAACGATGGCTCAGGACGGCCGTGTAGTGTGCTTTTTTCGCCATCTCGACGGCATCGAGAGTTTCCGTAAGCGTACCGATTTGATTGACCTTGACAAGAATTGAATTCGCAACGCCCATCGTAATTCCCTTTGCAAGGTATTCCACATTCGTCACAAACACATCATCGCCGACAAGCTGGATTTTCTTGCCGACAGCATCTGTCAGCAATTTCCATCCATTCCAGTCACCTTCGGACATTCCGTCTTCTAATGAGACGATCGGATACTGGTTCGCCCATTGTTCCCAGAACTTCACCATCTCTGCTGAAGATTTTTCCGACTTATCAGATTTGTGGAACACATATTTTTTCTTTTCGTTGTCATAGAATTCACTCGCAGCCGGATCAAGCGCTATGTAAATCTGCTCGCCCGGTTTGTAACCAGCTTTCGTGATGGCTTCCAGAATAACTTCGAGTGCTTCAACATTGGATTTCAAGTTCGGCGCAAATCCGCCTTCATCACCTACTGCTGTGTTGTATCCTTTTTTCTTCAAGACACCTTTGAGCGTGTGGAATACTTCTGCCCCCATGCGCAACGCTTCTGCAAATGTCGGTGCACCGAGCGGAAAGATCATGAATTCCTGGAAATCGACATTATTGTCTGCGTGCGAACCTCCATTGATAATATTCATCATCGGGGCGGGAAGCACTTTGGCATTCGTACCGCCGATGTATCGGTAGAGCGGCATGTGGAGTGACTGTGAAGCCGCCTTCGCAACCGCAAGAGAAACTCCGAGTATTGCATTGGCACCTAACTTCGACTTCGTTGTTGTCCCATCAAGTGCAATCATCATCTTGTCGATGCCCACTTGATCGAGTGCATCGAATCCAATCACTTCTTCACAAATTACTTTATTGACATTCTCGACGGCTTTGAGAACGCCTTTCCCAAGATAGCGGGCTTTATCACCATCGCGCAGCTCGACCGCTTCATTCTCGCCCGTGGAAGCACCGCTGGGGATAGCAGCCCTGCCCATAACGCCATTTTCCAATTCCACTTCGACTTCGATGGTGGGATTCCCGCGGGAATCAAGGATTTCGCGCGCCCAGACATCCGTTATTGTGTGTGCCATTGTTATTCTCCAGGTGATAATTGATTTTCAGTTAGACTCAAAGAGATCTCCAAAAATCTATTTGATAGAACAAGAGAAAGGGTTTTTGGGGATCTTATTGCCGATTAAATAACGCCAAAAATTGGTGGAAATGCAATGACACCTTCGAGAGGTAAATTCAACCCGGAATTTTTCCGTTCATGACCCCTTGGGCGAAGGTACGGAAACTCCGGTCGTAGGATTGCTCGATGTTGTCGGGAAAACAGCATCCCGGGAGTTCCTGCATCTGCAAGTGATAGGTTATACACTCACAGCACATTCCTTTGCGTGAACATGGTTCATAGGAGCAGTTACATTTTTTCAGATTTTTCTGTTTGTTGCATTCCATAGAATCCCCTTTAACTGCTAAGAAAACTTTATCATAGTTATACCTGTATCTGCGCCATCATTCTCGACATAGTCTTCTCTAGCCTTCTCTATTTACTTATTTTTTTTTACTCTGACCTCTCCGATCGCTTCTAGCGGTCGGAGAGAATATACCATCGAAAGGTTACTGGGAAATTGACTCAGCGAAAAACTCGCAGCGCCGAATCCATTCTTCGGTCTCTATCTGAAAATACCTGCGAGAAACGAAATGAAGCGATTGGATAAATGCATCCTTTGCTTTATTGTACTCCTGCAACTCAAAGAATATTTTCCCGAGCCTCTGCAAACGGAAAAATTCCAACGTCCGGGATTCCATCAGACCAAGACGATCCAGGAGCTGTGCGCTCTCGGCAAAACGTTCTTTCGCCGCGTATTCACTCGCCAGCAAATATCGCGCTACCGGACTTCTCAACTGCTCAAGCCGCGAGATCCGAATGGTGTCTTCCAACGAATAGGTGAAATAGATTTTTAGCTCTTCCTGTTCCCGGGCATCCCGTATCGCTCCTAACCGGAGGAGACATGCTTCATCATATCGCGCTGCAAGATGAATTCTCGTCATGGCTGCATAGGAACGCTTCGCCTGCTCAAGAGAATCCATGGCCCAATAAGAGTCTGCAAGACGAACATGAAACGGTAGGAGTGCATCTCCGATGGTCGTATCCTGCAGCTGCTGGGTAACAAACGCAATGACCTCTGAGAACTTCCTTAATTCAAACAAGACTGAAGCTTTCTGAATGATCGCTTCAGGTGTCCGACTCAGGGAAAGCGAACGATCTGCCGATGCCAATGCCTTTTCAAAGTCGTGATGTAGAATCGATTGCCTCGTTTCATTGTGCAGATTGGCAAGGACGCGAGCGCATGTTTTTCCAAAAATAGACGGCCGATGGAAATAATATGCTGCTTTTACCGAATCAACAAACTCGAGCGGAAGTTGTCTAATAGATTTCTGCCAAGTCCCAATCAATGTTGATAAGTTTGCATCATAGACATCTTTGAAACGAGCACCTCCGTACACCTGCTTGAACCGTTCGATGCCAAATGTATCAATCAGTGATCTGCAGAAAGCCCCTGCGATCGTATATGCAACACCGGAATTTGCTGTGGCAAATCCGGTCATCGTAAACAGTGATTCAATGTCTGGACGAAGACCGGCAGCATATGTCAGAGCAGCGGCCCGGTCAAGCGGCTCTTCATATGCTGTGCGTTCCATTGCTTCGGCAAGTCCTTCGATCAAACCCGAATTGGGGGCGATCTTGAGCGGAGACCAGCCAAATTCCGATGCGAGGACATGTACCAATTCATGTCTTAAGACAGCTTCTGCATCGCTTAAATTCATGTGTAATTGCCTAAGCCACGGCTTGGCAATGTTTGTTCGTGCGGCACCAATGAATTTTTCTTTTTGCTCCGGTGAAGCATAAATAAAAATCGCAATATGCCCCGGGGATTGAATCTTCAATTCCCTGGTAAGTTCGTCGAAATAAAACTCGTGCAGCCTTCCCATCTGTTCGATGCGCTCACGCTTAACGCTTCCGGCTGAATAGACAATATCAAAATGGGCTGTCTTATAATTTCCCGCAAGTTTATGACGAATAAATTCCTCCGAAGAAGAAAAACCAAGCCGATCGCTTAAGGTAAAAACAATGATCACTGCGGGAGTTAATAGCGCAAGAATGCTGAGCTCAAGAATGGGAAGTGAATGCCTGACTGTACCCGATGCTTTATCCCTGTTTTTTCGAAACTGCCACAGCCAGACTGCTCCGGCTGTAAGACTGCCGGCTGCAGCACACGTTGCTAAACGATAGGTCAATAACCGCTGTGTGACCATAAGAGTTTCATCATAGGTAAAACCTGGGAAAAAGCCGAGAATGGGGTTGAAGGCAAAGATCTGAGGACGCAGCAGTGTCACAATCGGGATGTGACAGAGAATAAAAAAATAGATAAGTGTAAACAATGTTTTGTGCCATTTCGCAAAGCTTACTCCTATCAGGAACGCAGCCGATACTGAGAAGAATACTCCGGGAAGAACGATCAGTGCATAAAGAGTTACTCCTTCGCCGAGCGAACAATTTTTCACAAAGAGTACATTCGCCAGAGAAATGAGGAATGGAAACGAGACCAGGATCAGCAACACTGCCGCAATGCTGCCGATGAATTGCCAAACATCCGATTTTGACTGAGGGCTGCTTTTCCGCCAGTGAGCAAGCGTCAATATTCCCGCGAGATACCCGGCAACGAGCACCACAGCAACCGAGAACTCAAAACCGAGATAATTGAATAATGGTATGCGTGTACAGATTATTGAGAAGAGAAGGAGAATAAGTGCAGAAATCCGGAAAGCACGAGTGAAGACGTATCTTTGTACCATGGACATGTCAATACTCTCGGCCGCCGTGAGTGCAGTTCACTCCAACAAGCTCATTAGAATTCCTCGCCTTGCTCGCGCCGGATATCGGCACCGAGAGCCTGGAATTTTTTTTCAATTGATTCGTAACCGCGATCAATGTGATAGATGCGAAGCACCTCTGTTGTGCCCTCGGCAACAAGTCCGGCAAGAATGAGAGAAGCGCTCGCCCGCAGGTCCGTCGACATAACTTTCGTTCCCGTGAACTTCTTCACTCCGACGACCGTCGCAATATTTTCTTTCACAGTAATATTTGCACCAAGACGGATGAGTTCCGGGACATGCATAAAACGGTCAAAATACACCGTATCAGTAATAATGCTGGTCCCGTTGGCAAGAGCCATCAGAGCAATCCATTGTGCCTGCATATCGGTCGGAAATCCGGGATAGATAGCTGTGGTGGCATTCATCGGAGTAATGCTGGCTGGCGGACTCAGTTCCACCCAATCGATACCGGTGCGGATCCTTGCACCAATATCTTCCAACTTTACCAAGAGCGCACCAATGTGATGCGGATTGCACTTCTCAAGGCGGACAACGCCCCCCTTCTTCCCTGCCATCGCGGCGGCAATGAGGAAGGTCCCCGCCTCGATGCGATCCGGGATCGTTACGATGTCGGCAGGATGTAATTCATCGACGCCTTCAATTTCTAATCGTCCGGTTCCAATACCATGGATCTTTGCACCCATAAGAACAAGAAATTCTGATAACTGTACAATCTCCGGTTCCTGTGCGGCATTTTCGATGAGTGTTGTCCCCTCCGCAAGTGCCGAGGCCATCAACACGTTGCCGGTCGCACCGACACTGGAGATGTCAAACAAGATCCGCGCTCCGTGGAGACGTTTTGCTTTGGCCTTGATATAGCCGGCCTCGAGTTCAATTTCCGCGCCAAGTTTCCGGATGCCTTCGATGTGTAAATTCACCGGGCGCGGTCCCCATGCACAGCCACCGGGGAGAGAGACTTTCGCCTGACCAAACCTTCCGACGAGCGGGCCGAGCACGTAAATTGAAGCGCGCATTTTCTTGACATGTTCATACGGCGCTTCAAACTGATCGATCTTCTTGGTATTAATACTCAAGGTATGACCGGCAAGTGATGTCTGGATCCCCATCGTCTCCAGCAAACGGCTCATCGTATTCACATCGCGTAATTCCGGAGTATTGTGAAGATGGGATATTCCGCTTGCGAGAATCGTTGCCGGCATGAGCGCAAGACTTGCATTCTTCGCTCCGCCGATAGTCACTGTTCCGCCTAACGGTTGTCCCCCGCTGATGACGAATTTATCCAACGCTTGCTCCTTAATTCATATTTCGGTACGATTATAGGGAATAATTGCAGGCAATATAGCCCATTAAAACGATAAAGGCAAAACCTTGATGCCAAACCGGAAACCAATGAATCAACCATCCATTCCTGATGCTCTCTCAGTCATTCACCATCGTAAGAGTGTCCGCAGTTTTACCGGCGAAAGCATTTCACTCGGACAGATGGATATCCTCATGAAGGCTGCAATGGCTGCCCCCAGCGCAGTCAATTGCCAGCCCTGGGAATTTATTCTCGTGACCGATCGTCGAACTCTCGATGCGCTTGGTGATGTGCTTCCCTATGCGAAAATGATTTATAAGGCCGGAGCGGCGATCGTCGTATGCGGAATTCCGCTACAAGCGCATAAGCACTTCGTCGAATATGCGGTCATTGACGCCACTCTAGCGAGTCAAAACATTTTACTTGCGGCTGAAGCGCTGGGCCTCGGCGCCGTCTGGACTGCCGCCTATCCGTATCCCGAGAGAATGGAATCCGTCCGATCGATCTTGAATATTCCACCTGATGTCATTCCGCTCAATGTTATTCCCATCGGTCATCCGACAGGTGAAGATCAACCGAAAGAAAAGTATAAACCAAAAAAAATTCATCGGGAAAAATGGTGAAGGGCGGTCTATCTGGAATAGATGGCCGAATCTGCCGTAAATCACTTTGTGATACCCATCTCTTTCTTCTGTCAAAATTCTTATCATTTTTACCGTATACGATCATGGGCAAAAAGGCCATTCGCGAGGTTGCCACTCCGGTTAGCGGAACAGTGAACGCTGGATATCATTCGATAGAATTCAATGGCTCGTTCTTGCCGAGCGGCGTGTATTTCTATCGTTTGCAAGCTGGATTTCAATCTGCGATTCGAAAATTTACTCTTTTGAAGTAACTCTCTACTCAAATCTCGGGAAAAGCCGGTGCCATGAACTTGTACCGGCTTTTTCTTGTCTTTCGACAGAAAAATCGGTACATAGTTCAAGCAGGCAGTACTCAGCAGCCAATGATCAGCAATCAGTATTCGGTAAAACAAATTCTATGGCCTATTCCAATAATCACCTTTCACTAATCTTCAATCTCTAATCTATTATGCCAGTTCAAATTATCGTTGGTGCCCAATGGGGCGATGAGGGTAAAGGGAAAATTGTCGACCACTTGAGTGAGAAGGTTGATATTGTCGCTCGGTATCAGGGGGGGGCCAATGCCGGCCATACAGTTGTGTTGCCGCCCAAAAAAGGAAAGGCGGAGAAAGAATATGTCCTCCATCTCATCCCTTCCGGTATTTTTCATTCCCATGTGACTTGCGTGATAGGAAATGGCGTGGTGCTGGATCCCGTTGCCCTCATGACAGAAATCCAGCAACTGAAAGAAGCCGGCATAAAAATCGGTAAGCGGTTGCTCATCAGCCATAACGCTCATCTTATTATGCCGTACCACAAACTGCTGGACGCTGCCCGCGAACAGGGGGTAGAAAAAATCGGCACTACCGGACGCGGTATCGGTCCGGCATACAACGATAAATACATGCGCACCGGCATTCGCGTCGTGGACCTGTTACATCGTGATGTGCTCCGCAGAAAACTCAAGCGCAACATCGAGACTAGCAACGAAATTCTCAGCAAGCTGTACCATTCTCAGGAGCTTGATGTTGACGCAATCATTCACGAGTACCAAAATTTTGACAGGAAGTTCGATGAGTACATCACCGATACATCAGAATACCTCAATGCGGCACTGAAGAAAAATCAACGCATTCTTGCCGAGGGAGCTCAGGGTGCTCTGCTTGATGTCGATCATGGGACATATCCATTTGTGACGTCCTCCAACCCGACAAGCGGCGGTGCCTGTACTGGACTTGGCATCCCCCCCACTGCCGTTACTTCCATTGTAGGAATTGTCAAAGCGTACAGTACGCGTGTGGGCAACGGTCCGTTCCCGACAGAACTCAACAACGAAATCGGCGACCGTTTGCGAAAAATCGGCGGTGAATATGGTGCAACAACCGGAAGACCGCGGCGCTGCGGGTGGCTGGATGCCGTAAGCCTCAGATATTCCATCCGTGTCAACGGAATTCAACGCATTGCCGTTACCAAACTCGATGTCCTCGATGAATTTCAGGAAATTCACGTGTGCACAGGATTTAAGGTCGGCGGGAAACAACTTCGGCATTATCCTACGGATACGCAAACATTGGATGCTGTGGAACCGGTCTACCAAGCTTTCAAAGGATGGCAGACAAAGACATCAGACATCCGGACCTATAGGAAACTGCCAAAAGAAGCCAGGGCGTACATCGAAGCGCTCGCAAGTATGCTGGAGACAAAGATTTGGATGGTCTCTGTCGGTGCGCGGCGCGACCAGACACTCATGGCGGGATAACCGTTTGCGTTCACTATGAAAACAGTCCTATCACACGCTGCTGCTGCTGTTGCCTCGCTTCCACTTTCGAGCAGACTCAAGATATTTCTGTTGGTGTTCGCGTTTACCATTATTGCAGGTACGCTCTGGTATACCCACAATCTTGTTCAGGCTTTGAGTCACAAAGAACGAGAAGTAGCCGATCTCTATGCAAAGTCGTTCGAATATATCGCAAATGGGATGGCAGGTGAAGGTGAATATAATTTTCTCTTTACCGAGATTATCAATACCATCGACTTCCCCATCGTCATGACCGATCGGAACAACGAGCCGACATACCCATACTACGCCAGCATTAAGAATATCTCATTGGACTCAACGCTCACGCGCGCACAGCAGCACCAATTCCTTATCGATCTTGTTCGGGAGATGGACGCAGCTCATGCCCCGATTAAAGTTGCCTATCAAGACACTATTATTCTGAGTTATCTTCACTACGGTGAGTCCTCTCTCATCACTCAGCTCCGGCGGCTTCCGTATATCGAGTTGGCGATCGTCGCTCTTTTCATTCTCATCGGATATATCAGCTTCAGCTATGTGAAGCGGAGCGAACAGAGCAACATCTGGGTCGGCATGGCGCGCGAAACAGCCCATCAGCTCGGAACACCGATCTCAAGTATGCTGGGATGGGTAGAACTCCTGAAGGAGCAGTCCATTGAGGACACGAAAGCAACCGATACATTACTCGACATGGAGAATGATCTCCACCGTCTTCAAAAGATTGCCGATCGATTTTCAAAAATCGGTTCCAAACCCGATTTGCACGAAGAGAACATCTCTGAGGTGATCAGCAAAGTCATAGAGTATTTCCAGCGAAGGATTCCGCAGACCGGGAAAAAGGTCCATCTCGTCTTCGACTCACCGGAACCGGTTCAAACACGTATCAATCGAGAATTGTTTGAATGGGTTATTGAGAACTTGACAAAAAACGCACTCGATGCCATCGAAAACGGAGAAGGAACCATTGCGTACTCCGTTTCTAGGCAAGGCACTCAAGTCTTTGTCGATGTCTCCGATACCGGCAAGGGCATCGATCTCAAATACCGCACAGATGTCTTTCGGCCGGGATTCTCCACGAAGAAACGCGGCTGGGGATTAGGGTTGAGCCTGGCAAAACGTATCATTGAATCGCACCACGATGGAAAACTATTTCTGAAAGACAGCAGGCCTGGATTCAAAACTACATTTCGTATCAAACTGAACTCATGAGGATCCTATGAAACGGAATTGGATGTCGCTCATTGCTGTACTGTTTGTTTCTGTACAGACCTTGGCCCAAATGCCTATCAAAGACGAGTTGTATGCGTATGTCCTCGGCATTGAAGGCAGAACGCATCTTGGTCGGGGTGAATTCATCAAAGATCAACTGCGGAAACTGGGTATCGGATATGTCACAGCACCCTTTAAGAAAATTGAGCGCCAGGGAAAAGATACTGTGATGATCGAAGGTGAGAATATCATTGTCCGTATCGGCAGAGGAACGAAACGTATTGTCGTCGGTGCGCATTATGATGCCGCCCCAGATTCCCCCGGTGCGAATGATAATGGCAGCGGTGTCGCCGTCGTACTTGCACTCATCAATCATTTGCAGACAATAGAATGGAATTACGGTGTGGATTTTTGTTTCTTCGATCAGGAAGAGAGCGGATCGATCGGTTCGATCTTCTACATCAAGCAATTTGTGATCCCCAAGAAACACTTTGTGATGATCAATCTCGAGGTAGAAGGATCCGGTGAGGAAATCTACGCGGGACCTGTGGGAAACAGCAATCGGATTGTCATGCGCTACGTGCATGAAGCGGCGAAAAAAACCGGATTCCCCTTCGTGGAACATGCAGAGTTTCCCAGTTCGGATCATGACTCTTTTGCAAAACTCCATTTGGAGAATATCTGCATTTCTGTGGTTCCGAGGGGGGACGGCGACCGACTAAGCAAGTTTGTGCGTCAAGGCTATAAATCCGATTCGCTCGACTTGCCGAAAGTCATGAGTATCATACATACGGTAGATGATCGTTCCAATGCCATTTCTCAAGCATCACTTAAGATGTCATACGAATTCACAAAAACTCTTTTATTCCTATTGAACGAATCAAGAAAATAATTTGTCAATTTATTTTCGGACAACAGAAAGGGCGCCTCATCTGAGACGCCCTTCTTTTCTCCTTATGAAACCCAAAGTTACAGAGGTGTCGACGGCGGCACGGGGGAGTTCTTCTTCTTTCCAAAAAATCCGAATCCTATGAGCCCGCCCAGCATAGAAAAGATCGGATAAATAATCAAGCTGTAGACGAGCGAGCGGAGAATTCCGCCGATGGTACCGCTTTCTTTCATTGCTTTCTCAAACTGATCCCGCAAATTATCCATCGTGCCGGGTGGGACGGAACCGCGGTCCTCAAGTTTCTGCGTCAATTTTTCCATAAAGTTCCGCACCAATTCTGTTTCAACCGGACCAAGGATCAGCGTAATCATTGCACTCAGGAACGTTGTGATCAATGCACCGATGATACCGGAGATAATTCCCAGGATTAGTGCGTCTGATGATTCCAGCGGAGGCATCTCCGCTGTAAACTCCTGCCGATAGAGATATACAGACATCGCACCGCCAAAAAGAATTCCGGCACAGCAGCAGCAGTTGATCAGATTGAGACCGGGAAGTCCCGAAACAGCACCGATGATAAGTCCACCAAGAAGCACAGCCCGTTGTTTACTGGGTTTTTCGAACATACGAATACACTCCGGATTCTTGTGAATGAATTTTCTTTCGAGAAATAAGTTGAGACCATGCTTCTATGCTCAGCGGGAGGACCCACCATGGTAATGCACCCCCTAATAGCATCCCTGTGATCATGCGCGAGACGGTTGTACTAGCGTGAATGCCGCTGTCATGGAATACAACATCGATGACCATGGGAAGAAGGATGAGCAGTAGTAGTTTCGGGCTCGGTACCGACACCTGTTCGAGCCGCCTGAACAGGGGAATGAGAAACAATCCGGCCAAAAAGCTGAAATAAATGGCGGTACAGCGGATACAGACAGCGAAATGTTCGTTCCCGAGATGAAACGAACGGGCATGATCCTGATGACAAACGTGGGAGAAGAAAGAATAGAGTTCGTCGGAGCTTGTTGTGAAGCCGAAATGCTTGAGAAGGGGAGCTGCAAAAAGCCCCCCACACCACAGCATGACGAAAAAGACAAAAATTATGTAAATTCGATTCACTGTATTCATCTTCTTGTGATGCTATTATCGGAACAAAAGCGCTCTTTGTCAAGCCTGCTTTTTTAAACTTTTACATTTTCATGATCCACGATCTCATGGCTTGCTTTTCCATCAGGTTAAAGATATATTTCAAAAGAATTTATTGGAGAAGGGACTATGGTAAAAGTACTCGACAGTAAAAGGAATTTCTTCGGTATCGAAAAACAATATTCCTCCTTTGAAACCTCAAAAGTCGTTATCCTGCCAGTGCCGTATGAACAGACCGTCAGTTACGGCGGCGGTACTTCGAAGGGACCCGATGCTATTCTAAAAGCATCTCAGTACGTTGAATTTTTCGACGAGGAAACAAAGCGCGAAATCTACAAAGAACATGGCGTCGCGACACTTCCCCCGCTCCTTTTTGAAAAGAAACGGGATGAAGCCGCACTTCAGCAAATTTACGATGCCGTGCTGAATACGATTGAGCGTCAAAAATTTATCGTCATACTCGGCGGTGAGCATACCATTTCCTCCTCAGCAATTGCAGCTCACGCAAAATTATACCCGGATCTTTCTGTCCTCCACTTTGATGCTCACTCCGATCTCCGGTCAGAATATCAAGGGAACAAGTACAGCCATGCTTCGGTTATGGCACGTGTCTGCGAATTCCTCGATCCGCACCACCTGGTACAGGCAGGCATTCGTGCACAATGCAAGGAAGAAGCCGAATTCATTCGAGATCGCGGGATTCATACTTTTTACGCACACGAAATTCGCCGGGGCACATACACAAAAATATTAAAATACTGGGATGACTATGTCGTCGAGAATCTGACCGATCACGTGTATCTCTCTTTTGATGTTGATGCATTCGACCCTTCGATTATGCCTGCAACAGGAACTCCGGAACCGAACGGTCTCCTGTGGGATGAAGTGATGCACTGTTTGAGGAAGGTGACACAGAAACGGCAAATCGTGGGATGCGATGTCGTGGAGTTTGCACCGATCAAAGGACTGCACCATGCGGATGTGACAACAGCGAAACTCGTATCGAAAATTCTTAACTATGCACTGTAACCGGTAGATTTCTTTGAGTGATATCATATGACACAGTTGTTTGAAAAACTTGACCGTACATGTGTTCCTGAATTAGACAGTATCCTTGGTATCCCCTTCAACGTCCTTGATGATGGTTTTGTTCGCGTGATTGATTACATGGGTTCTGATGCCGCGATTGTTCAGGCTGCTCGGGTCTCGTACGGCAAAGGAACAAAAAAAATCCGCGAGGATGAAGGACTCATCCGGTACCTGATACGGCACCATCATACATCGCCGCTGGAAATGTGCGAGATTAAACTCCACGTTCGCGTGCCCATGGATTGCTGGCGTCAATGGATCCGTCATCGAACAGCCAGTGTCAATGAATATTCCACACGGTATTCTCTCGCGATCGATGCTGTGCAGAAGACAAAACCGAACGAATGGCGCCTGCAGGCAACCAGCAATCGGCAAGGAAGTGAAGGGTACCTGGAGGTCGAGAAAGGACATTCGTTTTCTGCGCGTGAGAATGAATTGCTCAACCTCGCCCGCACCGTGTACAGCGAACGGATCGATGCCGGAATTGCGCGCGAACAAGCACGCAAGGATCTCCCGCTGAGTACCTATACAGAAGCGTATTGGAAAACGGATCTGCACAATCTCCTCCATTTCCTGGCACTTCGCATGGACCACCACGCGCAGCTGGAAATTCGCACTTATGCGACCATCATCGGCAGCGAAATCGTAGGCAAATGGTGCCCGTTAGTTTGGAAAGCGTTTAACGATTATCAGTTCAGCAGAATGGAATTATCCAAACAGGAAATAGAGATTATCGTTCATCTTCAATCAGGCGACATCGAAGGTGCCAAGAAAACTGCGCGGGAATATGGATTCCTGCCTGCCGAAGGTGAATCCCTGAAGTACAATCTCGAACGCGAAGAAATCGAACAGAAGCTCAAAACGCTCGGCATTCGCCCCCCCTGGCTTCCATCATAAGTGCGGCAGATCGAAAGGAGACCGGGATTGAGACTCATCCTCATTGCTGCGATCGCTCCTCATCGTGTCATTGGCAGGAATGGTACATTGCCATGGCACATTCCCGAAGATCTTGCCAGATTTCAACAACTCACAACCGGTCATGCTCTGCTGATGGGAAGAAAAACTTACGAGTCTCTCGGCAAACCCCTTCCCCGCCGGAGAACCGCTGTGCTCACATCCAAACTCATGGATGGTGTTGAGGCGTACTCCTCTCTCCAGGCTGCTGTAGAAGCATTGAAAGGTGAAGAGTCTGTGTTCATCGCTGGCGGTGGAGAAGTATACACACAAACATTAACGCTTGCCGATGAACTCTACCTGACAATTCTTGAAACCGAAATAAACGGCGACACATTCTTTCCCGAGTACGAAGAGTACCTCCGGGATCACTGTCGTCTTGTTGAGAAAGAATTTCATAAAGGATTTGTGTTCTACCATTACATGAGAAATACATAGATCATTCCTCCTGCATTATTCTCCAGTTCATTTTCGACGAGCACAGTCAGAGCACGACTTTATTTTTTGATCGATGTTATGCAAACGGGAAGGAACGGAAATTTCTTAACGACAGAGTACCAGCATTCAACCCTTAGTTCTTAAACGAAAGGTCTCAATGAATCCCTTTTGCGGCTCCTCCATCGACCAGAAGATTGACTCCATTAATGTAACTTGCCTGCTCAGAAGCGAGAAAAGCCACGGTACTGCCGAGTTCTTCCGGCCGGCCTAATCGCCCCGCCGGAATAGTATGGGCTACTTCTTGTAAGTATTCTTCCATCGGGATATTCTTTTTAGCCGCACGCGAGATGCTTAATTCCTCTTGTCGTTTTGTGAGAATATGCCCCGGGCAAACAGTATTAACAGTGATATGATCCTTTGCGTGCAAATTTGCCAATACTTTGGTCAGTCCTAGAATCCCCGGCCGAATTGCAGAGGAAAGAAGCAGTTCATTGATGGGCTGCTTTGCTGCAACGGAAACGATCGTAATAATTCTTCCCCACTGCTGTTTGATCATCATGGGTAATACTTCTCGCGTCAATCGGACGACACTCATCAATGTGAGATCATGCCCGCGCCACCAATCCTCATCCGTCAATGATGTGATAGTTCCTGTCGGCGGCCCCCCGGCATTATTGACAAGGATGTGGACTGTCCCGAAACGCTGTGTTGTTTCCTTGACCAGCCGCCGGATATCGTCTAATTTCGTGACATCAGCAACGATGGGAGCAATCGTTGCCCCTGTAGCCTGTCGAATTTCATCCGCTGTTTCAGAGATTGCTTGTTCTCGCCGTGAGCAAAGAACGACTGTTGCACCCTCTTGAGCTAACGCCATTGCCGAGGCTTTCCCCAGTCCCTGACTCGAAGCGGTGACAATCGCTGTTTTATTTTGCAAACCAAGATTCATTGTTTTCTCCTTTTACCATGGGAAGCGAACTCTTATTCTTTAAAAAAAACCGATCCAGCGATTCTGAACTGAGGAACACGGTGACTGTATCTGCTGAGTGCGCTCTGGAACCGAAGACGAAAAGATCCGAAAGACGTCCTTAGTTACCTCGCCAGGATCATGGCTGTCAATCCAACGCGAATCATCATGATTGCTATGGCTGCCATGAAGAGTGCTGCAATTTTCGCAAACGCCTTCGATCCCGCTTCTCCGACCATGCGGATCACCAGATCAGAATTCCTGAATATGAACCAGACAACAAAAAGATTCGCCAGCAGGGAAACAACCGCAGCGATATATCCATAGGCATCCACAATAATGAGGAGAGTCGTGAGAGCAGCCGGTCCGATCATGAGGGGGATACCGATCGGAACAACACCAATAGAGGTCTCCGGTTTGCGTCCGCGCTCTGTTGCAAAGATGAGATCATCGACCGCCAGCACAAGAAGGACAATTCCACCGCCGACACGGAAATCATTTTCCGTGATGCCGAGAAAGTTGAATATCATTCTGCCGCCGAGAATGAAAACGATCGAGAAGCCTAAAGCAGTGAGAGTGGCGTCTGTGGTCAATCTTTTTCTTTGAGGTCTGTCTAAGGTATTCGTCAACGAAATAAATATGGGAACGAGGCCGATCACATCGATGGCCACAAAGAGTGGAATAAACGAAAGAACAAATGTTTTGAGGTCATACAGCATGGAGGGTGCGACCCTTTCTCAAAGCGTGACACAGAAAGCGAAGAGCGAAGCAGTGCACATGTTCCTGTATCAGGAGACTTTGATGCCTTGTTCTTCGAGCCGTTTCTGGACGATAGCAAGAACCTCTTCGTTCGAGAGTTTTGTGCGGGCTCCGGCTGCATGAATTGTCTGGAGCAGGGTTCCGCGCCGTTCACTCAACCATCCCCATAAACAATACCCGAGGCGGTTGCCGTCGTTCAGTTCCTGAACAGGAATTTCTACTGCGATATGGTAAGCAAGTTTTTCCAGCGAATCCGCCGGTGATTCTATTACAGATGAGGGAGGTTTTGTTGTCATAGGAAACGGGTATCGTTGTGATTGAATAATACTATTAATAACAAATATAGAGGTTTTTCTAGAAAAGACAAAACACTTGAACAGCGTAGATGGGAAGCAAATAGATGTGACTGAAAGGAAAGAGGAACCTCATTTATCAGTTGTTCCCTCCCCAATATTCGTAGTCCTCTCTTACTTCGATCGTACTGCTCTTCTGACTTTGACGACCACCATGGTGACATCATCATGTTGTTCAGCGGAACCACGGAATTTCCCCACAGCCCTCAGGATCGCCTGTTGGATTCTTTCTGCTGAGAGGTGCCTGTTCCTATTCAAGATGTCGATGATTGCTTCTTCACCTAACTGTTCCTTGGTATCATTCATGGCTTCAGTAATACCGTCAGTATAAAAAAGGAACAGGCTCTCCGGTTTCAGGCGTATTTTCACTTCTTCGATGGCATCCTCGAAAATCGGACCGCGTTCTAGTCCCAACCCAATCCCGCCGCCTTCGAGAAATTGGACGTTCTTCCCAACGGTCACGAGCGCTTTGTTATGACCGGCACGGCAAATACGGACCTCTTTCTTTTCCAAATCGAACAGTGCAAGAATCATCGTGATGAACGACCTACGGTCCATGCCGGCAAAGATGCGCCGATTTATATTGATGAGCATCTCTTTGGGTGTCTTGTACATATGCGCAGCAAGTTGAACCATTCCCTGTATCTTCGACATATACAACGCAGCAGACATTCCCTTCCCGGAGACATCAGCGACAACCGCGAGAATTTTTCTGTTTCCGAGCTGAATGAAGTCATAATAATCGCCGCCGACACTCAATGCCGGCATCGAAACGCCGGTAATGTCAAGGCCGGGAATTTCTGGGTTTGTTTTCGGGAATAGGCCTTGTTGGATTTTCCTTGCCAGATCTAATTCTTCTTTCGTTCGCTGCTGCTCGATTTCCGATTTATGGAGACGGGAATTTTCAATGGCAATTGCTGCTTGTGCTGCAACGGTTGCCAGCAAATTGATATCCTCCTGGGAGTACACTTTGCCCGACATCTTTGGACCTACATTAATGAATCCGATAAGTCGATCCTGTAAAAACATCGGTATGGAAAGCACAATACCTGCCTGCAGCAGTTTGTGTTTCTCATCCTCTTTTAAGTCGGTCTGATCGTACTCGTCGCCTAAAAGATGGAGATCAACCGGTTTGTGCGTCTTCTGCAGAAGCGCCATCAATGTCTGATCGCCGTCGCTGAACGTGTAGTCGGCTTCTGAGACATTCTTTGCCGCTGTACGGCATCCCTCCTGTTCACCGCAGATAAAGACACTTAACCGATCGATGTGCATCGTTGTGGAAAGCCGGTTGATGATCGAATGAAGGATATTCTCCATCTCCATCAAGCGCGGCAGTTCCTGTGTAAATTCCAGGAGGGCACGCTGGTAATCGTACCGCTCACGGAAAAATAATCGATCGATACCTTTCTGGAAGCGCTGTTTGACCGGATCAAATACAAATGCGATCACGACGAGTGACACGACGCTGAGGATCTGGTTCTCTTCTTGGCCATAGAGATAATTGACCAGAGCGCCGATCCCATAGACAGAGAGAAGATAGAGAGCCGCCAGCGATGCGGTCACTGCACCATAGATCAGACTGCGCCGGATGACAACATCAACATCCATGAGTCTATGCCGGAAGATGGCATAACCAAACGATACAGGCACTAAGGCGAGCAGCAACACCGGCAGAAGAATTGTAGGATTTAAAAATGCAGCAAACGGATAGAATCCCTGGATCACAAGGGCGTAGGCGAACATCCCAATGCCGATTGCCACGCCAATGAGTACCGGACGCAATGGACTCCGCCGATCTTTCGGGACGTAAACAAAATAGCTCCAGATAAAAATGATGAATCCCGTAAAGAAAAATCCATACCGGAAAAAAAACAATACTGCACCATATTGACGCAAATCCGGCCAACGTCCAAGAATGATCAACCCTATGGTAAGCAGAGTACTCAGTCCGTACAACAGAATGATCAATCGAATACTCTCATGTCCCTTTCTTTTAACGGGAAAGAATAAAAAGAAACGCACGAAGAGCGGCGGAGCAAAAATGGAACCAATAACAAAGAATGTTCCCAGGAGGTAGAGCCGCCAGGGAGGATCGGTCTGAGGACCAATATTCAATACATAAAGCCCAAAAAAGAGCATCGAAAGAATGCTGAAATTTCCGAACATTCTCTGGAGCTTTCCCTGCGGCTTCACCATGACTACGACAAAGCCGACAAGGAGAAATCCAAGTCCGAAAAGGAACTGTGACAGGAAGGTAAGATTGATCGATTTGAGAATCAAAATTCGTGCATCGAACTGCACTCCCTGCCGTTCTATTGTATACGTTGCATATGTTCCGGAAAGTCTGTTGATGATGGCCTGCGCATCAAGGTCTCTACTAAAAGATTGTCCGTCAATTTTAACAAGAATGTCTCCATCCTTCACTCCGGCCTGTTCGGTTACACCGCCCCTTACGATGTCGGTAATCATCAATCGCGATTCGCCCTTGGGGACCCAACGGCATTGATCATTGCCGATAACACGATCGAACATTTGCAGGGAAAAATTCACAAGACAGACGCCTAATACGACGAGGACTACCACCGAATAGAAAGCCCGGATGGATTGAGCGGAGAATTTGGAAAAAATGTTCATCATTGTCGTACTCCGGTTATGTCCTTCGACATTGGATACGTGGTTGCGAATAACAAACCGCTGATTCGGAACATTGTGAAGCGCTCTTGTGTTCCCGAATCGTTTCCCTCAATGTCGCACTACTCCAGCGATAGGATATCCAATGCTGAAATATGCAAGAAACGGACCGAAACTTGCCGGGCGATTGGACAAGAGTGTATTTATTGAAAAGCTTTTTCCGATAGAAAATTCTGCCGGACCGATGGGTGTATCTAATCCCAGCGTTATACCAAGTCCATGCTTAAAATCTTCTATCCGCATTTCTTCTGCGCGTCCCCAGACAGCACCAAAATCGTATCGTGCCTTCACGTAGGTGTCAAAATACAATGAGAATAAGAGTTTCCATTGATACTCGAGACTCACCACGAAGAGTTGCCGGCCCCGTGAGTCATCTTCCCGGAAGCCGAAGAAACTCTGTTGACCGCCAAAAGAGAATTGCTCGCTCAGCGGCAATGTTTCATCAGCTACGCCAATAATGAACCGCGGATGAAATATGTGGCGTGGTGTAATTGCCTGATACTTCTCGTAGGAGAAATACATTTTTGTAAATCCAACGGCATTAATAAATTTCACGAGCGCCGATTCATACGAAAAATTGATAACCACGCCATCCGTGGGATAGGGAAATTTATCCTGGCTGTCTACCAATGTACCAAAACGAAGAGACGAAATGTTGTACTCCTGGTTGGTGATTGGCGCGTTAAAGATATTGTACACTTGATGCTTCTCTAAGCGTCCCTCCACTGTCACGCTTCCAAGACGTTCGAGCTGTGTTCCAAAACTAAAGACCCCGCCGTTCCGAACTTCCCGGTATTCACCGATCCGATCCCTCTCATATACGTACGGATCAGTCGACATATCTGTATACGCGTTGACATCCCGGATCAAGGAAAATCCTTTTAGACTAAAGGTCAAGTATGAGTTAAAGATGCGCGTCGCTTTTATCTCGCCTATATAACTTTGATTCCGTGTCCCCCCGCCGATAAACAATCCAATCTCACCGCCTGCGCCAAAGACATTTTCATCCCGAATATCAATGGAAGGCTGTATGCTACGCTCATTATCAGCTCGAAGCCCGAAGCGGATGAGCTCCGTACCGCGTTCCCTTGCGTTGATGGTGGTAATATTCCATTGACTGCTGTCGCCCTCATGGTGCACCGAGAGACGAATTTGCTCGAAGAGACTTGTCCCGTAGAGATTGGATATTCCCTGCGCGACATTGGATTGTGTTAGCAGGTCTCCATCATGCCACGGCAGCTCACGTCGTACAACCCAATCACGTGTCTTCGTCGTCCCGCGGATATCCAGGCGGAACACAATACCTTCATCAATCAGGACAAGTGCTGTATTTGTCGTTGAATCAAACCGTACATCAAATACACGGGCCAGTGAATACCCGGATCCTCGATAGATCGAAAGAAGCTGTTCGAGTGCGAGAGTTATCCGTTTGACATTGAGATAGTGACCGATCAATGGCCTGAAACCCAACAGCAACGTATCGGAAGAAAACATTTGGTTCCCGGAAACATTCACTGCCAGGAGGAGAGGATTGGGCACGATGGAAATCTTTACGAGAGCAGAATCTGCCTGTTGCTCCACACTCCCTTCCACGTTGGCAAAGTCCCCTTCGTCATAGATAGCGTTCACTAACCGGTGCAGATTGATCTCCGATACCGATCCACGATTTTCATATGCACGCATACTGTCTTGAAACTGCAGAGGAAGCTCGCTTGTCCAGGAAAATCGGGGCCGTTCATATCGAATACCCATGTCGGCATGATATTGCTGAAGTGTATGTTGTTCGATAATATTCTTTAGACTTGCCAGTGATTCCTCGGCAGCCTTTTCACCTGCAGCGATGAGTGAATCGATATGCGTAAAATCCGACGACAGGTGATCTCCCAGTTTGGGAGTAATGACGAGATCGGCTTTGGCCCGCGCCAACTTGTTTGCCTCCTGCATCATAATCGTCGTAATCTGATCTGCAATTTCCCATGGGTCATTCAATTTACTCTTCGGCCGCAGCGGACTGACCATATCAAGAGCCACAACAATATCCGCATCATGGGCTATTGCGACATCGACAGGAAGGTTATCCACGAGGCCTCCATCCAGAAGCTGCATCGAATCTCGCGGCACACTGGTAAAGAGTAATGGCACTGCCATACTTGCCCGCAAGGCTTCCGTCAGATCGCCGCGGTCAATCACAATACGTTTTCCGGTAAGAAGATCCGTCGTGACAGCACGGAAAGGAATTCTCAAATCATCAAAACTTGGATCAGCCTTGTAGAGCCCCTGAAGAATATGAAGGTTAAGATAATTCGAGAGCCGTTGACCTGTGGAAAAAGCTTCCGGGATGACCGGCTGCAATCCCTCAAATCGCAAAACGAGCACACTTTTATCACGTGCAAGTTTCTGATCCAAAAACATATCGCGCCGACGCGCTTCATCCGTCATGCTGAGAAGGTCGTCCCAATTCGTCGTATCGACCATGCGCTGGAGTTGATCCGGTGAATATCCCATAGCATAGAAGCCGCCAATGATGCTGCCCATGCTCGTACCGACAATGAGGTCAAGAGGTATATCATTGCGTTCCAAGACACGCAAGACACCAACTGCAGAAATACTGCGTGCACCGCCCCCGCTCAAGACTAAAGCAACTCTTGGACGTTTTACTGTTTGACCAGATAAAAGATGCGGATAGCGGATTTTTGACTCACACAATTCCGGGCGGATAATCGTTGTGCGGCTTTGTGTCCCCGCTGAGTTTTGTGCAAAGACCTGGAATGGGATTGCTAACAGCACAATAAGGGATATTCTCGATATTCTTTGATGCACGGCGATAAGGATTGATATTTTTCTATGAAACAGTACCGAAAAATGCGCCGAATTGCAATGGATGGATCTGAAGGAAGAGGAAATGAAAAAGAGTATAGAGAGACACATTGCTGCACTTCTGCTTCATTTTCCGAACCCTGCTATGATCTTTGCTGGCAGGAGAATAAGAGCTTTCAGGAAGGTAAAAAGTCCCTCCACTGTTATACCGATCAGACGAAATGGCAGCATCAGAAGCCAGATAAACGGATAAAGGATGAGTGCTAAAACTGCGATCGGCCAGCACAAAACGAAAAGGATGAACCATAGAATTACCGTGAACATTGTTGTTCTCCTTGACCTTTCTTCCTTTACGGAAATCAAACCACACGAGTTGCGCTCTTTTCAGGGAAGTATTTTTTCCGTTTTTCATTCCAAACAATTCAGTATTATTGCATCGAGATGGAGAGCACGTTCAATAAAAAATCGATCCTCGCCTTAATGACGCTGATGTCATTCCTGACTCCTTTTATGGCATCGTCCATCATGGTCGCCCTTCCTTCCATCGCACTGGAGTTCGATCTCACTGCCATTTCCTTGAGTTGGATATCGAACGCATATCTTCTGGCCACAGCGGTTTTTCTTGTTCCCTTCGGACGACTTGCCGACATTCATGGCAGACGGCGAATTTTCATGTATGGAATATGGATTTTCAGCTTTGCTTCTCTCGCTGCAGGAGCTGCACCAGTAAGTGCTGTGCTGATTGCCGCACGCGTGCTACAGGGGGTCGGTGCCGCGATGACACTCAGCACTTCAACGGCGATCTTGAGTTCTGTGTTTTCTCCTGGCGAACGCGGCAAGGCATTTGGATATAATGTTGCCGCTGTCTACACAGGGCTTTCCCTTGGACCTTTTCTTGGAGGGTTTCTCACTCAACACTTTGGGTGGCATTCTATCTTTTTGATAAACTTCCCGATGGGATTGTTTCTCATTGTTCTTGCAGGACGCGTCTTGAAACAAGAGTGGATGGAAGCGAAAGGAGAATCCTTTGATGTCGCCGGTTCCATTGTGTACGGCTTAACGTTGTCGGCCATGATGACCGGATTTTCTTTGCTCCCCAAAATCTCGGGAGCCCTGTTTGCCGGAGCAAGTATTTTAGGTTTCACAATTTTCATCACAAGAGAATCACGGCTGCGAAGTCCTGTTTTGAATATCCGCCTCTTCAAAGAAAATCGAGTCTTTGCCTTTTCCAATCTCGCTGCACTCATCAACTACAGCGCAACGGCTGCAATCGCATTTCTCCTGAGTCTTTATCTGCAATACATCAAAGGAATGACTCCGCAACAGGCTGGAATCATCCTGGTTGCGCAGCCCATTATCCAAGCGATTGTTTCTCCATCAGCCGGAAAACTCTCCGACAAAATAGAACCGCAGATTGTTGCATCTATCGGCATGGTGTGCACTGCTGTTGGACTCGGTCTGCTTGCATTTCTCTCGATGACCACCAGTACGTCATTTCTTGTGGCAGTTCTTCTGTTACTCGGACTTGGCTTTGCTCTCTTTTCATCGCCAAACACGCATGCCATCATGGCGGCTGTAGAGAAGAAGCAATACGGTGTTGCTTCGTCCGCAGTGGCAACCATGCGGCTCACAGGCCAGATGATGAGTATGGGTATTGCGACGCTTATCTTCGCCCTATTTATTGGTCAACAAAAAATAACACCGGAACTTTATCCGCAGTTGCTCCAGAGTATCCGAACTGCATTCAGCTTCTTCTCTGTCGTCTGTTTCTGTGGTATCTTTGCATCACTTGCCCGCGGCAAGATGAGAAATGAGTCTTAACCCTCTGAGGAAACAGCAATGGCACGCGTACGATTGACCCTCCCCAAAAAATTTCTTTTTTCAACGGAAATTCCGATCCGGATTACCGACATTAACTATGGCGGTCACCTTGGCAACGATGCTGTTCTCTCTCTTGTGCACGAGGCACGAATCCAGTTCCTTCAACATTTCGGTTACTCGGAATTTGATATCGAAGGTGTCGGCATCATGATGACAGATGCTGTAGTTGTCTATTCCTCTGAAGGATTCTATGGTGATTTCTTGATCGTCGACGTCGGAGCAGTTGATTTCCAATCGTCGCATTGCGACATCATGTTCCGGCTGACGAACAAAGGAACAGGGAAAGAAGTCGCCCGTGCGAAAACAGGAATAGCATTTTTTGATCGCCAAAAAAGAAGAATCGCTCCTCTGCCTGAGCTTTTCAGAAAGAAATGTGAATCTTCAAACCAATAATTGCGGGAATGTGATTCTCCCGAAGGTTTGCTTAGGCGGGCAAAAAACAGTATATTTTTTCACATGAATGATGCCTCTTCAGGAAGAACCGGGTTTTCGTGGCAAAGATAATCGTCGTCGCAAATCAAAAGGGCGGGGTCGGTAAAACAACAACCGCGATCAATCTTGCTGCCTCGCTGGCCGCAGCGGAAAAGCGTGTTTTGCTCGTTGATAACGATCCGCAGGCGAACGCGACAAGCGGTGTCGGATCGACGGGTATAGATGGAAAAACGGTGTACGAAGTACTGGTCGGAGAAGTGGACGCCGCTACTGCCATCCAGCCGACGCAAATGCCGTATCTCTCTATCCTCCCTTCTCACATTAATCTTGTGGGTGCCGAAATTGAAATGGTGGCCATGGAAAATCGAGAACGGCTGCTCACGATGGCGCTTCAACCCGTACGCGACCGATTCGATTTCATTGTTGTCGATTGTCCCCCCTCGTTGGGACTCCTCACCCTCAATGCATTGACAGCAGCAGATTCTGTGCTCATTCCTGTTCAGTGCGAGTATTTTGCCCTTGAAGGGCTTGGTCAGCTTTTCAGTACCATCAATATGGTCAAGAAGACGCTGAATCCAAACCTCGATATCGAAGGTGTCTTGTTAACAATGTTCGATTCACGTCTGCGGCTTTCCAACCAAATCGTTGAAGAAGTGAAACGCTACTTCGGAGATAAAGTGTTCGGAACCGTCGTTTCCCGTAATATCCGTTTGAGTGAAGCCCCCAGCTTTGGCAAACCGATTATTTTATATGATGCAATCTGTATAGGAACTCGCAATTATATGGAATTGGCAAAAGAGATCTTGAAAAATAATAAGTTCTTCGCTTTTGAACCCCTTCTCCACAAAGAATCTATCGGCGGCTGACACCTATGACCTCCCAAAAAAAATCAGTCCTTGGACGCGGACTTAATGCTCTCATCCCGAAGAATCCACGGATGGAAGTGAACTTGCATGACGGTTCTATTGGCCGCGATACCGGTGAGATGGGTATTATCGCCAGTATTAACCTCGCATCGATTCAGCCGAATCCTTTCCAGCCGCGTACGGATTTTGATCAGAGTTCTCTCGAAGAACTCACGCGATCAATCCAGGAGAAAGGCATCATCCAGCCCATCACGGTGCGGCGATTCGAAAACGGATACCAGATGATTTCCGGTGAACGGCGTCTTCGAGCCGCACAGGCCGCACGATTGCGTCAGATTCCTGCCTATATCATCGCCGTTGCAACCGACGAAGACATGCTGGAACTTGCACTCATCGAAAATATTCAGCGTGAATACCTCAATCCGATGGAAATCGCCAATGCGTACCAGCGGCTTCTCGATGAATGCCATCTTTCTCAGGAAGATATTGCCAAGCGTGTCGGCAAAGACCGCAGCACGGTCACCAACTTCATCCGACTGCTGAAACTTCCGGCTAGGATTCAGGAAGGATTACGCAAAGAGAAGATTTCCATGGGACATGCTCGCGCCCTCATCTCCCTGCCGAATGAACGTATGCAGCTCCGGTTGTATGAGAAGATCGTCGACAGCGGATTATCCGTGCGAAAAGTTGAAGATGTCGTCCGCGCCGCGCAGCAGCCGAAGAAAAAATCCGGTTCGCAGAAAGAAGGCAACCATGCACCGGCAAGCATCCAACACCTCGAGGAACAGCTGCGCCAGGTCTTGGGCACAAAAGTAAAAGTCCGGACCAAAGGGCAAGGACATGGTGAAATCGTCATTGAGTATTATTCTCTGGACGACTTTGACCGGCTGATGGATTTGTTCACTAGAAAATAATGAGGCATTTTTTTTCCTTTCACTCTACTGAACCTTTATATCATATGACACAAAAAATTTTCACAGACAAGGCTCCGGCCCCCATCGGGCCATACAGCCAGGCAATTCTTGTCGATAGCAAATTTCTCTATCTCGCTGGACAAATCCCCCTCGATCCGTCAACCGGAACGATCGTCGATGGAGATGTGAAAGCTCAGACACGGCAAGTACTCAAGAATATTGAAGCTGTTCTTCATGCAGCGGGTGCTTCGTTCGCATCCGTTGTCAAAACGACGGTCTTCCTCAAGGATATTGCTGACTTCGCAGCAATGAACGAAGTCTATGCAGAATATTTCACCGCTTCCGCTCCGGCTCGCAGTACGGTAGAGGTTGCAAGCCTTCCGCGTGATGCCCGTGTAGAAATCGAAGTCGTTGCCATCGTCGAGAAATGATCGCCGATTCCAGACATCACTCGATGAAAAAAAGTTGGAATATACTCTTCGTCGCGGCTTCCTTTTTTCTTTTTCTCTTTCCTGTACATAAGGTTGCTGCGCAGGTGAAGATCAATTCCGCATTGATAAAACCAGACACAACTGAAGCAAATCAAGCAGTGCTCGATTCTCTTGGTATTCGGGCAGGGAATATCAGTCTCGCATCTGATCGGAACGCAAAATCCGGCACTCTGGCAATGCTCCTCTCTGCTGTATTGCCGGGAGCCGGGCAGGTATATGCCCATCGCTACTATACGATACCGCTCATTTGGGGATTGGGTGCCTACTTCACCTCCACAGCGATCAAAGCAAACAGACAGTACCTTGATTATCAAAAGAGATTTGCAGAGTCCGTTGTGCTTGACACAGTGACGCATACCGGTGATGCATATATGTTGAGCACACGTGATTTCTACCGCAATCAACGCGATGAATACTACGTATACCTTGCTTTGACATATTTCCTCAACATCATCGACGCCTATGTCGGAGCAACCTTGTACGATTTTGATGTTTCAGATCAACTTGGGGGGAGTGCAGCAATCCGCCTCAAAATTCCGCTTCATTGAATTAGATCCCGTTTACAATTTTCTTTGCGCTGCTTCGCGCTCTTTGCGGTTTGATTCAAACCGCGAAGGCCGCAAAGGAACGCTAAGCTTTGTTTGAGATAGGTTCTAGTATGTCCAGTATAGCACTTTCGAGAGTCGGGAATTGAAATTTGAATCCGGCATCCACTAACCTCTTCGGTATCGCTTGTTGACCATCGAACAATAACGGCTTCGCCATTTCTCCCAGTATTAGACTCAAGAGAATTTCGGGCACTGGCAGCCAAGAAGGCCGATGCAGTATCTTCCCCAGCATTTTGCAAAATTCAGCCATTCGTACCGGTTCGGGTGCAGAAAGATTCAGCGGACCTGCGGTCTGTTCATTCTGCAGTGCATAAAGTATCGCGCTTACTTCATCCTGGAGATGAATCCAGGGAAACCATTGCTTCCCGGAGCCTAACGGTCCACCAACGAATAGTTGAAAAGGAAGCAATAGTTTATGCAAAGCTCCGCCATTCTTATCCAGCACAATACCTGTCCGAAGTAACACAACGCGCACACCAAGTTCCCGCACCCGAAGCGCCTCTTTCTCCCATTGCTCGCATACATTAGAAAGAAATCCATTACCCTTTTGATGATCTTCTTCCACAACATCATCTGGAACATTTCCGTAGTAACCGACAGCAGATGCATTCATCAGCACCGATGGTTTTCGTTTTGATTGTCCGATTGCTGCGACGATTGCACGAGTCGAATCAATGCGGCTTGAAAAAATCTTTCGCTTTTGTGTAGATGTCCACCGACGGCCGGCAATGGATTCACCGGCGAGATTGATGATGGCATCAGCACCGTCGATAACGTTTGCCCATTCTCCCACAGTTGCAGAATCCCATCGCACAACTTGAATAGATCCGTGAATTCTCGTTCGTTCAGGATTCCGGCTCAGCAAAACAATCGAATGCTTCTGCAACACAAGCTCTTTGAGCAATGCCGACCCAATCAATCCGCTGCCGCCAGCTACAATGATGTTCATAGAATTCCTTTCAGCAAGGGAAAACTACGAAAAGCTTTAATAAGAAGCAGAGATGGTGCAATAACATACAATTTCATGCTGATGCTATGATAGCAAGGCTTCCTTCCTTCTCCCTCGTTCTACATTCTGTCTCCTCAATTCTGCTTTTCCCTCATCTTGCTCTTCTCTCCAAATTGCCGTATCTTGAATATAATTAAGGAGTAAAGAGCGGGTTGTATCGAGTCTTCCCTCTTTACTCTTTGCCATTTATAGGATTTCCTCTTTTATGCCGGCTGTAAAACGGCGGATTTGACGCGCAGTTCATGGAACATATTCGCAATTTTTGTATCATTGCCCACATCGACCATGGCAAATCTACACTTGCCGATCGGCTGCTGGAATATACAGGTACTGTTGCTGACCGCGATTTATCGAAGCAAATGCTCGATGATATGGACCTTGAACAGGAACGCGGCATCACCATTAAACTGCATGCTATCCAATTACAATATCAATCCCGCAATAAAAACAAATACACACTCAACCTGATCGACACACCGGGGCACGTCGACTTTACGTATGAAGTTTCCCGGTCCCTCGCCGCTTGCGAAGGAGCTATCCTTGTCGTCGATGCAACACAGGGAGTGGAAGCACAGACGATCTCCAATCTCTATCTTGCCATCGATGCCGGACTGGAGATCATTCCTTTCATTAATAAGATCGATCTGCCCAGCGCGAAAACCATGATTGAGCAAGTAAAGAAACAGGTGATCGATCTGATCGGATGCACGGAAAAAGAAATTCTCCTGGGCAGCGCAAAATCCGGCATCGGTACGGAAGAAGTGCTCGAAGCAATCGTCTCCCGTGTTCCCGCCCCTAAAGGCGACCCGAAAGCCCCCTTGAAAGCCTTGATCTTCGATTCTGTGTTCGACGAATACCGCGGAGCTATTGCCTATGTACGCGTGATGGAAGGAACGATCCGCGAAAAAGACCGCATTCGATTTTTCTCGAACGGGAAAGAATTTCAGGCTGAAGATGTCGGCATCCTCGAGATGCAGAAAAAGCGAATCGGTTCGCTTTCGACAGGCGACGTGGGATATATTATTGCCAATGTCAAAGATGTGCACGATACAAAAGTAGGAGACACGATCACGTTGGTCGATAATCCCGCCCTTGAACCGCTGCCCGGGTACAAGGAAGCGAAACCGATGGTCTTCAGCGGGCTCTATCCATCGAACAGTGATAATTTTGGCGAATTACGCGATGCACTCGATAAGCTCAAAATAAACGACGCATCGTTGATTTTCGAACCGGAGAGTTCTGTTGCTCTGGGGTTTGGGTTCCGGGCCGGGTTTCTAGGACTTCTTCACATGGAAATCATCCGCGAACGCCTGGAGCGTGAATACGGCCAGCAGCTCATTAATACGGTGCCCAACGTCGAATACCGGGTGACAAAGACCGATAAGGATGTCCTCCTCGTCGACAATCCTGCCTTTATGCCGGACTCCGTCAAGATCGAAAAAGTCGAAGAACCCTTCGTGAAGGCGCAAATCATCACACCGACGGAATACATCGGAAACATTATGAAGCTGTGTATGGATCGCCGCGGCATCCATCGGAATACGACCTATCTCAGCCCCGAGCGAGCCGATATCCATTTCGAGCTGCCATTATCAGAGATTATATTCGATTTTTACGATAAATTGAAGTCGCTTTCCCGCGGGTACGCCTCATTAGACTACGATTTCCTTGAATATCGCGAATCTGACCTCGTCAAAGTGGATATACTGCTGAATGGAGAGTCTGTTGATGCCCTTTCAACGATTGTTCACCGGGTGAAGTCATACGATTGGGGGAGGAAGCTCTGCTCGAAACTTCGGGAGCTCATTCCACGTCAAATGTTTGAAGTCGCGATACAGGCCGCCATCGGCAGTAAGATTATTGCGCGCGAATCGCTTAGCGCTATTCGAAAAAATGTTATCGCGAAGTGCTATGGCGGAGATATTTCGCGAAAACGAAAGCTCCTAGAGAAACAGAAAGAAGGCAAGAAGCGGATGAAACAGGTTGGACGGGTCGAAGTTCCGCAGGAAGCTTTTCTTGCTGTTCTTTCGATGGAAGAATAAAAAAACGGAAAAATTCAAAACACAAAATACAAATATCTAATAATCATCAAATATCAATCTGGGCTTTAGTATTTGTTTGCAATTTGAATATTGGAATTTGGGATTTCATCATATAGAATACCATAAGCTGGAAGGGAGTTTTACTCCCGACCCAAACAGGAAAAAACATGAGTAATGAAAAGAAACACAAAGAAGAAATACCACTCCCAGTTACCTTCAAAGAGAAAACCATCGCCTTCCTGAAAGAAACAGGGATCGTCCTGGGACTCTTCCTACTGATCAATAACTTTGTTGTGGCATCATTCCTTGTTCCTACCGGATCTATGGAAAACGAAGTGATGACAGGGGAACTCCTGTTCGTCAACAAATTCATTTACGGCGGGACTGCACCGCGGAACATTCCATTTACCAACGTACGCCTCCCCTGGTTTCGCCTTCCCATCATTAAAGAAGTTCAACGCGGCGATGTTATTGTCTTTGTTTTCCCGGGGATGCGCGATGAAGTAGCACCGCAGGATTTTACGTTTTACTTAAAACGATGCGTAGGGATGCCCGGCGACACCATTCAGATTCGCGACCGTGTTCTCTCCGTCAACGGACAGATGCTTCCCCTGCCCCGCAATGTGAAATTTGACCGCGGCTGGTCGGTAGCGGCAAGTGAGCCGGATGATCGCATTTTCCCCATCGGTTCCGGCTGGAACGAAGATAACTTCGGACCTCTCGCCGTGCCCAAGCAAGGGATGGTCATTCCGCTGAGCGCACAAACCTTTGCTGCATGGAACGTTTTCATCCAGCGGGAGGGTCACACTGCAGAACTCGTAGCAGGAACAGTCTTGGTGGACGGCAAACCAGTATCATCCTACACCGTGCAACGTGATTATCTCTTTGGTATGGGAGATCACCGCGACAATAGTCTTGACGGCCGGTACTGGGGATTCATTCCAAAAGAGAATCTCGTTGGTACACCCATGATCGTCTATTGGTCGTGGAATTCCGACATTCCGCTCTATGATATTTTCGGAAGGCTCGCGTCCGTGCGCTGGGGTCGCATCGGTTCACTTATTAAATAATGCAGGAACCGGTTTTCCATAACGCTGCACCCGATCCATCTTCTTCCTCTCCGCACGTCAAGAAGAGTTTTTCCTCATTGCTCGTCGAGTACGGTAAAACCATTCTCATCACGCTGTTGGCGGCAGTCCTTCTGAAGCTTTTTGTGATCGAAGCATTCCGCATCCCGTCGACGTCAATGGAAAACACGCTGCACGTAGGAGACTTTCTCGTTGTCAATAAACTTGCATTCGGATTCCGCACACCACGCTATCTCCCGCTCACTAGCATTGCTCTACCTTCACTGACAATTCCCTTCTTCACCCGGGTTCGTCGCGGCGATGTGGTTGTCTTCGAATTCCCCGGCGGCAGAGATGAAGTGAAACCGGATGAATCCGTCAATTATATAAAACGGTGTATCGGGTTACCGGGCGACAAGGTGGAAATTCGATTTGGTCTTGTCCGGGTCAATGGAATTGAAATGAGTTTTCCGCCTCTCGGGAGACAGACGAGCCACCCTACCGGCCTTCCATGGCAGCGGAACTCGGAATTCTTTCCAGAGGGTTCAAATTTTTCAGATGTCAATTACGGACCCCTGAACGTGCCAAAACGCGGGGATACACTCAGACTCGATCCGTCAACCTTTGTCCAGTGGCATGTGTTTATAGAGCGCGAAGGACATACGATCGAATGTCAGGACAGCACAATTTTGATTGACGGCATAGCATGCTCCACGTATCGGATTCAGCGGAATTACTATTTTATGCTGGGTGACAATCGCGACAGCAGTATGGACAGCCGCTACTGGGGATTCGTACCGGAGGACCATCTCATCGGTGAAGCACTGTTTGTCTATTGGTCATGGGATACGGAGGTACCGGTCACCAGTCTGTCGGAAAAACTTTCCACCATTCGCTGGAATCGTATCGGAACCTTGATACGGTAAGACCCTCAAATATTCCCTTCATCGTCCACATCATTTCATGATGAAGGAATCTCTACAAGCCTTTTTAATGCATTTCTTTGATCTTCTCTCTATCTTATTGTATGCTTTGGACACGTCTAACATATTTGGGCATTTGCCTTCTTATGCTTTCCTGCTTTGCCCCTGGACAAAACTCCACGCAGCGATGGCAGATTATTGATATTAATCAAATCCGCACCTATGTTTCTGAAGAAGGGACCATCGGTGCAGCAGGCAGTTCTTCTCCCCACAGTTATGGTTTTTTCTATCCCAAGGAACTCACGACCTACCTTGCCTATATCAGCGCGTTTATGATCGGTGCTGAGGTCGATAGTCAACCTTGTGTTTCGCTTGCTCATTGGGACAGCGATTTCCAGCCTGGAACCATTCTCACGGATTCTACCTTTGCAGATCCCTCTGATAGATCTTTTCGTGTCTATAAATTATTGAAGAACTGGGAGTACCTGCGTGAAGGGACAATAAAGGATGGATATCGAAAAGATTACAATGAGTGGCCAGATTTTTACGGAGCACCGCTTGATGCGGGTGGAACGCCTCTCCAAATGGGAGATATGACTCTCTGGATGGTGACCAATGATCTTGACACAAATCAACATTTTAGCAACTATCGATCATATGGGACGATGCCGCTTGGTGCGGAAGTTCAAACAACCGTATGGGCGTATAAAGATATTCCAGAGCTCACCAGTGTTCTCTTTGTCAAGAGAATCATTATCAATAAAAGTAAAAAGGTTTGGCAGAAGGTGTATATCGGCAACCACCTTGAATATTCTATCAATTCCGATTTTGCCGGATGCGATACCAATGCACAAATTGGGTATGGGTATTCAGCTCGAAAGAGTTCGAACCGGTTTGGCGAAAAAATACCGGCGATGGGTTTTGTCCTGCTTCAGGGTCCTATGATTCCATCTGCAGGTGGAACTGCATATCAAAACGGAGCATCCATTCCGAATTTTGCCGATCTTCCCATGACTGCCTTTGTTCGATTTAGCTATAACAATTCCAGCGAATATTGGCCTATTACACCCATAGAATGGTACAATACACTTCGCGGATTTTGGTCGGACGGAAGTGCTATTATGAATCCTCAAAATGGCAAAAGAACTTCTTTTACTTTTCCCGGCGATCCCGTGACAGAAACGGGCTGGACCGAGACTAGCGGAGGATATTCATCGAATTACCGTGAAGGCCTCGTATCCACCGGGCCATTTACTATGGCACCAGGTGATACACAGGAGGTTGTTGGGGCATTCGTGATCGGACTTGGAGCAAATAATCTTGAAAGCATTAATGTTCTTCGATATTATGCACGCTTTTCAAAAAGTTTTTTCGAAAACGGGATGCGAACCCTCGAATGGGAAAAGCCGCGCGTCGGTATTGCGCAATTACCTAATCGTATTATTCTTGATTGGAGTACCAATGCAGAAATGTACCACCAGGGCTATTCGTTCCAGGGGTATACAGTGTGTCAAGGGGAAACGGAACAGGGTCCCTGGCATGAAATAGCACTCTATGACAATCGGGATAATCTTTCGGCGCTCTGGGAAGAATCATTTTCTCCCGCTGTTGGATATGTTGTTCGGCAGCCGAAATATATTTTACCCAACCTGGGAATTAGACGCTTTATCGAAATTACACGAGATTCGATCCGGCAGACCTCACTCATCAACGGAACAAAATATTATTTTGCCGTCCGGGCATTTGCCTACAATGAAGCCGGAAGGCCTATGATTGCAGAAAGTCCGATGGAGGGAATAGTGGCAATACCTCAATCGCCGATACCCGGTTCAACTATTTCCGAAACCAATTCCCTCGTTCCGCATACACGTCCGTTTGATGACGGCCTCAAGGTTCGAGTCATCAATCCGTATGAGATGAAAAATAAGAATTTTAAAGTGGCGTTTTCTATTTCTCAGCAAGACACACTCTGGTCGCTGTTCGATATCACAGAGAATAAAACGTTATTTTCTCTTCAGCATATTCTGGGAAGCGATCTTTCATATCCTATTGTGGACGGATTCACCCCGCAAATCATTGCGAATAAGCATGGTGTGCGCAGAGATTTTCAGGTTCCTCAAGGTTGGGAGTATTTTCCTCCTGAACATCGTTTTTTTACGAGTGGAACAACCGATCTTTTTATGGATGCTATGTCTATCGGGTTGACCTGGCCCAATGAAAGCAACTACATGGGGCGCCCAAATCAAATACAGGCCCATGATTTGAAGAGAGTAGAAATCCGATTCAATACTCAACAACCGTATAAAGCATATCGCTATTTATCGATCGGCCATTTTTTATGGCCCATTAAAGATTCATCATTCCTTCCTTTCATCAAAATAAAAGGGCCAAATTATTCGTATCAGGATTTTGTTGATATTCCATTGTCTGCTTGGGAAATCGACCCAAACGATGGTGATACTATTCCACGCCAGCTTGCGGTGGCATTTGTAGAAACAAACGATAGTCTATATAATTTTCAACATACGTATGTAGGGCGCGGGAACATTAATGGAAAATGGGATCCTACGACGGCGAACAATGGCGGCGGCGAAATGCTCTACATTCTGGGAACGCCCTATGCTGATCTGCCTCAGACTCCCTGGATAACAAAGAACCTCCTCACGGATACACTTCCGGTATTGTACGTTCTTTGGTGCAGGGCCGATAGCACGCTTCGCAGCGATAAAAAGACAACGTTTGATGATGGCGACAGAATGATTATTCAACCTAATTATCCATTAGCAGCTGGACGGGTGTTTGAATTTGAGACTTCGGCTCCGATCATCGGCAACACTCAAAAAGCAAAAGAGGAAAATATTCTCAGCCGCACAACAGTCTATCCCAATCCCTATCTTGGCGGGCATCGGGAAGAATCTACTCCTCTTGATCGCTTCATCACCTTCAATCACCTGCCAGCTGAGTGCACGATTATGATTTTCACGCTGTCAGGAACGCATATAAAGACAATAAAGCGGCAGGGAGCACTCAATGAATTTGAGCGGTGGGATTTGAAAAATCAACAAGGTGTACTGGTCGCAAGTGGAATTTATCTCGCCCATATCGATGCGCCGGGTATTGGAATAACAACAATAAAACTTGCTGTGCTGATGTCAGAGACAAGGATGAAGACATACTGATGTTGTACACCATGAAATTCATGTTTGCACACTTATTGCTCATCGTCGGTGCCGGTGCCTGGACCGGGTGCAGGGATGATCTGCCGCCGTACGTTTCTCCAGTGAATCCATTGGAGGCAGAAGTAACCGTTCAAATCGATCCGATGATCACATATTCTCATTTGGACTTCAATGATGTGAACACGACACGAGTGACCTTCGGATCACCCCAGCCAATTTTTCAAGTCGGTTTAAAAAATGTTTCCGATGAAACCGTGGAAGATGCCGCAGAAATCAATGGAACACTGGAAGTATGGTATACTGAAATCCCCGATGTGAAAGTGACCCTTCCATTGAATGCAACAACCATTAACAGTTCCTATTATGATGAAACCACGGGAATTATCACGTTGGACCCGGGACAAACGTTTTGGCTGAAGGTGTTTTGGAATTTTCGGTTAGATGATAAAAGCTGGGTTTTCACAAAATTGAAGGTGCAAAAAGAGGAAGCGGGCGGTAGGATGACCCGCACGCATACTCCAACACAATTTAGTGCTCGGGCGTCCGTTCAACTGTTTTCCAAACTTGCCCCTTCTAGAAGTGCTCCGGCGACATTCATTCTTTCTATGCAGGGAACAATTATACCTACACCATAATATTTCAAAATAGAATATTTCGTCTCAACCACATATCAACCATAAGACTGTGCACCATAAATACTTTGTAGATAGAATATTCACATTGGTCATGATTTTCGTTTCACTCAATGTTCTCTATGCCGGGAATGAGAACCGTAAGGGAACTGCAGGCGCCCAGGAGCTCCTTCTGCCCGGTGGAGCGCGCGGTCTTGCTCTTGGCGGATCAATGCTCGCTGATATTCAGGGGGCAGAGGCAATTTTTTGGAATCCGGCCGGTATGGCCAGATCGATGAAGTCGTCTGAATTGTTGGTCTCTCATTTCCAATATGTTGCAGAAATTTCTCTCAACGCTTTGGCTTTCATACAAAATTTTAAAGAGTACGGGACGGTTGGTGTTTCACTCAAAGCAGTATCCATCGGCAACATCAAAGAAACAACTGTCGACAAGCCTGATGGGACAGGAAATTTCTTTTCACCGACGCTGCAGACATGGTCTTTATCCTATGCCCGTTTATTTACCGACCGCGTTGCCGTTGGCTGTAATGTCAAATATGTACGAGAGGAAATTCTCAATGAAACAGCTGATGGCGTCGCCTTTGATCTTGGCCTGCAATACGAGAGCGGTCTTTCCGGGCTGCATGTCGGATTCACGATTCAAAATATAGGACCTTCTCTGCAATTTACAGGAACGGATCTCTCACGAGGCACATCCTATGGAAGTACAATTGATCCTGTGAGTGTTGTGCTGGAAAAATTTGAACTGCCGACAAGTATCGAGTTAGCGCTGGCATACGACCTTTTTGAATTTGATCGTTCACCAACGAATCTCTATCTGCGCTTTCAAAGCAACATCCATGATAATGACGAGCTGGATGCGGGTCTTGAATGTTCCTACGATCATTTGGTCTATCTTCGGGGTGGATTCCGCTATAACACCGAAGCAAGCACGGATGCCTATGGCAACGAACGATTCCTTTTTGGGCCTTCGTTCGGAGGGGGTATCCACCTCGAGACACCATATGGTATCTCCCTTCAATGCGATTATGCGTACCGCACGATGCGGTACTTTGATGGCAACCATCTTCTTACAATGAAAGTTTTATGGTAAAGAGTGTATTCTGTCTGCGTCGAATCTCTTGGCGTTTCCTGGTGTGCGCGAGTGTGCTCGCCTCATGCATCACTGTATCCTATGGAGCTATGGGAACAACAGGAATTTTAGAAGGCCACGTACAGGAAAAGAACTCACATACTCCTCTTTCGGGCGCTTCGGTTCTTCTTCTCGGTACACCATACGGTGGTGCAGCAGATGCAGAAGGAAATTTCATCATCTATAATATCCCCACGGGCATGTACACACTTCGTATTCAGATGATCGGGTATACAACGCTGGTCATCCAAAATGTGGAAATTCATTCAGATGTGCGATCGAGTATCAAAGCTGAACTCGATGCTTCAGCCATTGGCATGAATGAGGTCGTCGTGCAAGCAGAGCGGCCGCAGATAGAACGTGATATTACAGGTACAACGCATCGAGTTGCCGGCGCTGAATTACAGGCTCTTCCTGTTACTTCGTTCACGGATATGTTAGGTCTGCAGGCAGGAACGACACAGGAGGGCAATGTTCGCGGCGGAAAAACTTCCGAAGTCGTCTACCTGATCGATGGCATCGCTGTCCAGGATGTTCTTTCGGGAGGATTGAGTTCTGAATTACCCAATAGTTCTATCGTTGAACTTACGATGCAGACCGGGGGGTTCGATGCAGAGTACGGAAATGCGCTTTCCGGTATCGTTAACGTCATCACAAAAAGCGGACGCAATGAAACGGAATGTTCCCTTCGTATCGATAAAGACGACCTGTTTGGCGGATCCGAGCATAATAAAAACAATGAAATTGAACTTGCCCTAGGCGGACCGCTCATCACCGATCGATTGTTTTACTTCTTCTCGGGAAATTATAATGCCACAGGTACACGCTGGTGGCAGGATTTTCAGAAATTCTTCTCCTTGCCGGTGGACAAAAGCATAAATGGCTTCGGCAAAGTTGATTTCTTAATTACACCCCGTATTCTCTGGAGCAATCAAGCATTAGTTTCTTTCCGCGATTGGCGTGATTATGAATTCAGCTGGCGCTTTAACTTGAAGGGGCTTCCTCCGCGTGAAAAGAATACGTATCGCTTTGCGTCCATACTCTCGCATACTCTTTCGGATAAATCATTTTATTCGCTCCGGCTCAGCAAGTACCATGTGAAAAACAGAGTCGGCGGAGCCCAGCGTCTCGACATCGATCCGCGAGATGTCTACCAATATGATTTCTATTTGCAATACATTATCAGCGGCAGCCGCGCGCTGTGGAGTACAACAACTCAGGATATTTATTCAGTAAAGAGCGACTTCACAAGCCAGATGAATGATGCGCATTTGATAAAATGTGGAGCAGAATTGAATTATTACGATGTGTCTGCTGATGTAGAAAAGTACGAACCGCGAAAAACCTATTTTGGAAAACCGTTGGTAAGCTTGTCTCAATTAAACTACAGTACCTGCTACAATTATTATCCGAAATCCGGTTCGGTCTACCTTCAGGACAAAATCGAAACAAAGACCGGCACAATATTTAGTCTTGGCCTCCGGTACGATTTTCTTGACCCTACAGCATCGCGTCCGGCTATTGAATTTATTCCTGTCCGACAAAATGAATTCCAATCACAGGTCACGGGATACACGCGCGCGTCGCTGAAGCAGCAATTGAGTCCGCGGGTCGGATTAGCAATGCCTTTGACAGCGTCTGCATTTCTTTTTATTAACTACGGACACTATTTTCAGTTCCCCCTTTTTGATTATTTATATTCCGGGTTGGACGTCGTAACCTTGCAGCGAGGCGCTAGTGCTGTACTCGGTAATCCAGACCTTGAACCGGAAAGAACGCAAGCCTGGGAAATCAGTGTACGTCAAATTCTCAACGATGAATTTGTCGTCTCAGCAACATATTTTCGTAAGTCAACGATCAATTTGGTTGACTCGAAAACATTTGTGCCGATGGATAGTAAAACTGCCGGTGACTTCGGATTTGCCGAATATGTCAATAATCCCTATGCCGAATCCCGCGGTATCGAATTGGTTCTCAGTCGTTCCCGTGGCTTATGGATCACAGGGGAAATATCCTATACCTACATGTCCGCAGAAGGACTCAGCGACCGCGCCAATCAAGGGCTTGACCTTGCACAGTGGGGATTCAAACCTGCCATTGCTCTCTTCCCGCTCAGTTGGGATCAACGCCATACACTCAAGGTCAATGCTGATATTGTTTTGCCCTTGGATGTACGTGCAAGCCTTCTGATTAATTTCTATACTGCCCGTCCATATACCTACTATCCCTCCCTCGACGGTTTTTCTCCTTTAGATACAACGATGATCTTTATCCCGAATAATCGCAGGCTGCAAAATTTCAATGACGTGGATGTAAAATTTACTAGAAAAATTGATTTGGGGATCACCGATCATTCCATGCTGATTCTCTTTGTGGATGTGCGCAATCTCTTGGATGAACCCAACATTCGATGGATGGATTCATCGGGACGCATTGGCGGAGAATTGAGCGATCCGGGTGCATACTTTATTGGCCGCCGTACTCACGTCGGACTGCGTTTTGATATAACGTTTTGAATTCATCCATTGAGACATCATGTCTTCTCTGTATCTCCATATCCCATTTTGCGAACATAAATGCATCTACTGTGATTTCTATTCCCTTGTCCCCGCGGGATCACCGCAAGAGCATCATTCAACGATCGATAGATTCTTGCGGGGGTTAGAAACTGAAATCCAAATGCGCGGGGAAGATTCACGCTATCGAGAACCGGTCGAGACAATATTTTTCGGGGGTGGAACACCTTCGCTGCTTCATCCGTCTGAAATGGAAAAGATCCTTCACCTTCTCGCTTCACAATTTTCCATAGCCGAGGATGCAGAGATCACATTGGAAACAAATCCAGGCACAGTCGACAAAAAGAAGCTCACGGAGTATCGTTCCGCTGGTATCAACCGGCTGAGCATAGGAATTCAATCATTCCACGACGATGATCTCAAGTTTCTTACACGCATTCACTCTGCAGCTGAAGCAAAACAATGTGTCCGGGATGCTTTTGCAGCGGGATTCCAGAATGTCAGTTTCGACCTTATCTTCTCCTTACCCGGTCAAACACTGCAGCGATGGGCATCGAACTTGGAGCAGGCACTGGGACTCCATCCTCAGCACATCTCCTGTTACAGTCTCATCGTCGAGCCGGAGACACCCCTTTTCCGGATGGTTCAGACAAAAGAGGTCGCACTTCTGGACGTTGATGCTGATGCTGAATTATACGAATACACAATCCACACACTCACAAACCACGGATTCGAGCACTACGAGATTTCGAATTTTGCCAAACCGGGTTATTCCTGCCGCCATAACATCAACTATTGGAACCATACGCACTATCTCGGATTCGGACCGTCGGCGCATTCATTCTGGGACAAAGAACGCTGGTGGAATGTTTCCGACATCGGTACCTATGTCACGCAGCTGGAAACTGCGGCTTTTCCGCTCGGCGGCGGAGAACACCTGACCGAAGCTCAGATGATGGAGGAAGCTCTCTTTCTCGGATTGCGAAGCGGCGGGGTTGACCTCGAACATTTTCGCCGGCGATTTGGCTGCGATCTCCTGGTGGAACACGCTCCAACCATTTCGGAGATCATTCAGCAGGGGAATGCCCAGATCGTTCACGGACGATTACGTTTAACATCAAAGGGATATGTAGTCTGCGACGCAATCTGCCAGATGTTCCATTAGTCAACTGGCATCTGAAATTTCTTGAAGTTCATGCCTTTTCACTTTACATTGGCTGAGATTTTTTACCCGAAAAGTTAACGAGTATGTATGGAACATAAGAAACTCAATCGAATTGTTGCAATAACGGTTTTTTTGATCACTTTGGCTGTCTATATCAAGACCATTGCACCCACCGTTGTCTTTTGGGATGTTGGTGAGTTTTGCGCTTCGGCATTTTTATTGCAGATTCCTCATCCGCCCGGAGCGCCGCTCTTTCTTTTACTTTCCCGTCTTTCATCGATGATACCGATCATCCACGATATTGCTGTCCGGATGCATATCTTGTCTGCCCTGGGCTCAGCAATTGCATGCGGTTTGCTGTACCTCATCACCGTCGATCTGATCGTGATGTGGAGAAAAATTCCAACAGTCCTTTTTGACAGGTTCGCGGTCTACGGTTCGGCTGCCATTGGGACACTTTCACTGGCCTTCACGGGTACATTTTGGTTCAATGCAGTCGAGGCTGAAGTGTATGGGCTCACCATGACATTCGTCGGATTGATTATTCTGCTTGGTCTCCGATGGTACGAACGGGCAGACAAAGACAGCGGTGATCGATATATTCTGCTCATTGCCTATATTGTCGGTCTTTCTGTCGGAGTGCACCTCCTGGCCATCCTGGCATTATTTCCGGTGATGATGCTGTGGTATTTCCGATATTATACGTTTGAGTGGAAGTCATTCCTGAAGTTCGGGATTGGCGCTGTTCTCGTCTTTGGCATCATCTACCCCGGTGTCGTCATCGTTCTTCCTTCGCTTCTGGATGGTGAATTCCGCGGAACAAAGAGCGAATTCATTACCCTGATTCCCGTCGCGCTTCTCCTTGGTGCATGTTACGGTCTCTATTATTCTATCCAAAGAAAAAATCGCCTCTTCAATGTTGCACTGCTCTCTTTCCTCCTGATTGTCCTTGGTTATTCCACTTACACTATGGTGTACATCCGTGCCAATGCGCATCCACCGATGAATGAGAATGATCCCAGTACTTTGAGCAGGCTGGTGTCGTATTTGAACCGCGAACAGTATGGGAGCGCCCCCGTCTTCGACCGGCGGTGGGATTCTGATCCGGAAAAGAGACGGTTTCACAAGAATTACTCGAGCGATTGGGATTATCTGTGGCGGTACCAAATCACACATATGTATCTCCGATATCTGGCGTGGAATTATATCGGTTCCGAAAACGATCTCCGGGATGCCGGCGTGAATTGGAAGCAATACTATATGATTCCCTTCCTTCTGGGTTTGCTTGGTGCGTATTATCAATGGCGACAGCAGCCTTCCATGGCGTTTTCTATGATCGTTCAATTTATCATCATGGGTGTGATTCTAGCGCTCTATCAAAACCAGCAGGAGCCTCAGCCCCGTGAAAGGGACTATTTCTATGTCGGTTCATTCTTTGTTTTCTCACTCTGGATTGCATACGGTGTGCTGGCACTCATCGATCTCATCAAAGAAAAAGTGGCGGCTGAACACATCGCTCGGCCAGCCGGGTATGGCGTACTTGCATTTGCATTTCTATTGGTCCCTGTGAAAATGTTTCTCACCAATTACCATCAGGCCAATCGTACGGGTAATTATGTCGCGTGGGATTATTCATATAACATGCTGCAGAGCTGTGAAGAGGATGCGATTCTCATCACCAATGGTGACAATGACACCTTCCCGCTCTGGTATCTGCAGGATGTAGAAGGAGTGCGCCGGGATATTCGAATCGTCAACCTGAGTCTGGCAAATACTCCATGGTATATTAAACAATTGAAGCACGAGACTCCCTATGGCGCTAAGAAAGTACCTATTTCATCTCCGGATATTGAAATTGAGAATCTCCAGCCTATTCAGTTTCAACCGCGATGGATGGAACTGCCTGTCGGACAGAATGTTCTTCAGCACTATTCTCTCGAAGGGGCTCAGAACAGACCGTTGCTGGATACTTCGATCACGAACAGCGGTGTGCTTCGATTTCTCATGCCCAACACGCTGCAGTTTGGTGAAGTTAAAGCTATCCGTGCACAGGATATTATGTTGTACGACATCATACGCACGACGAACTGGAAACGCCCTGTGTACTTTGGTATGACGGTGGGAGATGACAGCAAGATCGGGCTGCGTGACTATTTGCAGCTCGCCGGTTTGACCTTTAAACTCGTACCCTGGAAGACACAAGACCCTTGGGCGAATGTGAACGAGCCGACACTTCACAGGAATCTTTTTACCGATGTAAAAGAATTTTCTACAACTCCGCAATATGGATTTCTTTGGAGAGGGTTTCAAGATAGTACAACGTATTATGATGAAGATACGCGGCGGTTATTGACCTCAAATTACAGAAATATGTTTATTTCCTATGCTCTCTATTGTGCTCATGTCAAAAATGCACCACAGGAACTATCGGCTGTCCTGGATCGTATGGAGCATGTGCTTCCCCGCTGCTCCATTCCCATGGATTACCGCTTTAAGTTTGATCTTGCGTCACTCTATACGGTGGCTGACAACAATGATCGTCAACGCGAGTTAATGACCGAAATCATCCGGGAATTGAAACCCATGATCGCCAAGCCTGTCGGCGAACAGCTTTCACAATATAATCCCTTCGTTGTTCTTTATTACTGCTACGATAAAATGGAATTATATCAAGAAGCGGAAGACTTGCTTCCACTTATCAAGGCCGCTTATCCGGCACAGCCAGGGATCGATCAGACTCTTACGGACCTCCGGTCGCAGCTTCAGGCAAAACGTCAATCCGCCTCGGCTGCACCGCAGCGGCAGAGTCAACCGTAATATAAAAAATAGGAACAATCGGAATATTTAAAAATGCGCATACTTCTTCTCAATTGGCAGGATATCAAGAACCCATCTGGCGGCGGTGCCGAAGTGTATTTGCATCAGATCTTCAAGCGGCTTGCAGCACAAGGACATTCCATCACGCTTCTATGTTCACAATTTCCCGGTGCACCAGCCGAGGAAGAAATCGATGGATTGCGTATCGTCCGGAGTGGAAATCGGAATATCTTCAACTACGTCGTCCCGCTGGAGTATATGCGGAGATTCCGGCAGGAACGATTTGACATCGTCATCGACGATATCAACAAAATTCCTTTTTACACCCCCCTCTTTATTCGCGAACCGCTCCTGGGCATGGTCATGCACCTTTTCGGAAAGAGTATTTTCAAGGAGGCCTCGTTTCCAGCGGCATCGTACGTCTATAGCGCAGAGCGGGTTGCATTATCCCTCTATCGAAAAACGCCGCTGGTTGCAATCTCTGAAAGCACGAAGCAGGAACTGCTTTCGCATGGGTATCCGGAGAACAATCTCTTCCTGGTTCCTTGTGCCGTCAATCATGCGGCATATCATCAACTTCCCGGCATACCGCGGACTGAAGCATTGATCGGATATGTGGGAAGGATTAAAAAATACAAGAGCGTTGACCATCTGCTCCATGCATTTGCTATCGTGCTCAAGGTGATACCGCACGCAAAGCTTGTGATTATTGGTGAGGGGGACGGTAAATCGTCATTTCAACAATTATCGCATGAACTTCAGATCGACCATGCAACAACGTTCACGGGATTCCTTCCGCTGGAAGAAAAAGTACGACTGCTCAACCAGATGCAGATGGTGGTCAATACATCTGCAAAAGAGGGATGGGGATTGACCGTTACCGAAGCTAACGCTTGCGGCACACCGGCAGTCGCAAGCGATGTTCCAGGATTGCGCGATGCTGTAATCGATGGAGAAAGCGGATTGCTTTATGAGTACGGGAACATCGAGCAGTTGGCTGAGAAAATTCTGCTCCTCCTGCGCGATGAGCACCTCCGCTCGCGCCTCGCAGCAGGTGCGCTGGCTTATGCAGAGTCTCTGACCTGGGACAAATCGGCAACGATTATGCTGGAAGTTATTGAAAAAGTGCTGGCAAAAAAGGGAGATGTTGGTTAAGTAGTCCCAAGTGGACATATTAAAACCTATCACACTCTGTAACTACCATGTCTCCTTCGATACGATCGTTTCGCAATCACTGATGAAGTGATACCAACCGTTGTTTTAGAAATGCAGCACATTCTTCTGGTGAGGCGGCGCGGTAAATAAATTTTGTGCAGTCACCAGCTCCTTCCGACAAGAGCTCTTCCCGGAGTGTGTCGACCACACTGCTCCAGAATTCACCAACAATCACGATTGGTTTTTCCTTTAAAAGCCCTTTGTTGATAAATTCCCACACCGCTGCTAACTCGAGTAGGGTCCCGGTACCGCCTTTCAGCACGACGTATGCATTCCCCAATTCAATCAGCTTCATCATTCGTTCAACGAGCGTGGGACAGAAAATTTGTTCATCGATCCATCGATTGACATCTCTCTGAAACGAATTCTTGAAGGTTACACCGATTGTTTTTCCCCCTGATTCTTTTGCACCTCGCGCTGAGGCTTCCATACTTCCGGCATACCCGCCATTACATACAGTGAAGCCGGCCCGGGCGAGTTGAGCACCAACACCGAATGCTAGCCGGTATTCTTCATCCCCTTCCGGGGAGCGAGCACTGCCGAAAACTGTCACTACTTTTTCCATTGCTATTTCTCTGGAATCTTTTAGGGATGAGAGATGCGTGATCTTGAAATTTGTGATTTGTGATTTTTTATCTGTACCGCTGTCCCTGCAATCCAAAATCCCTTATTTCTAATCCACAAACACCCAATGGAATCCAAATCGAACCTGCCTTCCCGGCATGGGATAGATCGGTGACTGCAAATATTGTGCGTTGAGTATGTTTTCCCAAGATATGGAAACATGCGCATCGCCAATCTTGACAATCGCGAAGAGATCGATCGTGGTTGAACGGCCAATCAGATCGGCTTTGTTCTCGAAATAGGAAATGGTTTGCGGATCAAATGCCATGCCTTGATGGCGGTTGAAGAATCGTGACCGTACTCCCAATTTCGCGTCAAGTTTGTCGCTAAAAATCCAATCGTGATAACTTATCTCGCCGGCGAAAATAACATCAGGGATCAGCGTCTTCAACGTATCGGCCTGTTGGGTGCGTGTTAATGTCATCACACCGAAAGCTTCGATGTTATGCCACCGCCAGAGTATGCTGCCGTTCAATCCCAACGCAGCTACATCGGGTACATTGGTCATGGTCATGGCAGTCCATCCCGTTGAAGTCGTGGTTGGAGAAAACCAGATCGCATCCTTCACCGTCCGCTGGAATGCCGTCAGGTTCATCTGGAAGCTTTCTCCCTTTTTCAGTATGAATCCCCCTTGAAGAAAGGTGTGCTGCTCCTTTTTAATCCTGTACGTGGGGCGAAGAAATGTCGAATCGTTCCAGTATCGTTCCTGGATGGTCGGGAACCTGTCGTACCATGACATAGTAGCAAACAACGTTAACAATTTTGCAACCTTCGAATGTACACCGAACCCTGTGCTGATGGAATTTTCTGAATCCAAAGAAATGAATTTCACAGAGATCGATGGGACAAAGAAATCGGTCAGCCGCAAATCCGCTTGAGCGGAAAGCGATTGCTCGGTTTCAAAAACCGAGGGAAGCGTCCTTGTGGAATCGGTACGGCGTCGTTCCCATTGACCGGCGAGCATGAGGGATAACTTATGCAAAGAGATCTGCTGCTGAAGCCGAACTCCCCGGTAAGAGGCAATTGTGGAATCATCAATGCCTGAGGCAGAGTTCCAGAATTCCCGTTCTATCGTACTGTAATAAAGACTTGCTTGCGTCGTTGAAGAAGAATCCGTAAGCAAACGGCCTATGGCTGAAAGGGTGACATCACGGCGTGACCGGTTATCCCTGGAAGATGGATTGACGACGACCGCTGATGTTTCATCAAATAGACTGAGAGATTGTAATCGGTCTACTCCTTCATTGAGGCCATTGCCGGTTTTGGTATAGAAATCTGTCAAAGAAACATTCAAGCGATTTGAAATATTATAGCGCAGCCGTGTGCGAACATTCCATGCATCCAGATCTGCGTTCGTATAACGCCCCATCGTCACCTCACGCTGAAAGCCGATCATAAGATTCATGCCGCGCGCAACGTTCTGGGTAAACATTCCATCCGTGATGATCGTCCCTTTCGGTTCCTGAACGAACCTGATTTTGGTCATTGGACGGAAACTGTTATAGGAACGGGAAACGAAATTCATCGCCGTACCAGCCTGCCCCGATGGGACGATCGCCTCAGATCCGCTCAGGATTTCAGCGTGATCGATAAATTCAAGCGGGAGATCGTAGATATTGTATGTCCCGTTCACAGGATCATTCATTGGCCGTCCATCGAGGGAGATGCCAATGTCGCGGCCGTCAAGACCGAAAGCATTCAATTGTCCCCATTTTCCCGCTTCTCCAAGATCACGATAGAAGAACCCCGGAAGCATCCAGATCAAATCACCGATATATTTTGCATCACTCCAGAGAAGTTGTTTTTGATGCAGGACGCTCATAGTATCGACACTGCCCTTGATTTGACCCATTCCCGGGATGAAACGGATGAGAACAGAATCGATCTTCACTGAGTCCGGACGCACTATTGCAAGAGAGTCTTTTTTCTCATGGAGACTGTCTGGCAACAGCGGTGGTTTTGTTCTCAACGGAGGAGCCACTGGAACCGTATCTGATCTCTGAAGAGTGTCGTTCTTCACCGTAACGGTATCTTGATTTGTCTGACTCTGAAAAGGTACCGGATGCGCCAGGGAAAGCGTGAAAGGAATACAGGCAATAACACAAATGAGAGATTTCAAGGCTCACTCAGTTATCGGTTGGTGATGCGGTTGAAAGCCGGGAGCTGTGAGTGCTGTTTGATAGCCTTTGGGAAAAGAGGCGAGTGCATCACGTGCTTCCCGTTCGTTCAAAAAGAAACCAAAGACCGATGACCCGCTGCCGCTCATCATCGAAAAGACCGATCCTGCCGATAATAGTAATCGTTTGGCATTGCGGATGTCGGGATAAGCTTCAAACACGGATGATTCGAAGTCGTTTTCCAACTCTTTTTGGAGTGCTTTCGGGTCTTTCATGTTCTTTGCGAGAACATCATGGAATCTCGTCGTCATACCATCTCGATGAAGGTGAAGGTGCCCATACGCCTGTGCAGTCGAAACATGAATGGGGGGGGTGACAAGCGCAATCCAATAAGGTATTTCCAATCGGAGGGGCTTCACAATTTCACCGCGGCCGGTAGCATAGGCACTCCCTCCTTCAATAAAGAAGGGAACGTCCGATCCCAATTGCGCCGCAAGATTCTTCAAGGTATCGATGGAGAGATTCAAGTTCCACAGTATATTCAATCCGCGAAGTACAGTCGCAGCATTACTGCTGCCCCCTCCGAGTCCAGCGCCGACGGGGATATTTTTCTTCAAAGAAATCTTTGCTCCTTGTTTGGTCTCTTTTTCTTTCTGCAGCAAGAATGCTGCACGCAGACAAAGGTTAGAGTCATCTATCGGAACTAAACTCGAATCAGCATCGAGGATCAACCGGGCAGCATGCTCCAGGATGATTTCGTCAAAAAGATCAATTTCATGGAAGACCGTTTCCAGATTATGAAATCCGTCGGGTCGTTTGCCGAGAATATGGAGTCCGATATTGATTTTAGCGTATGCAAGGAGTTTCATTCTCTGCAGCCATCATTTTATATCAAATCACGCACTCTTTAGTCATCATAGACAAGTATGGAGTCGAAAATAGCTGATTAACCCTTTAGAAGCAACTTTGATTGTTCCCCCAATTTTTCGTATGTTTTTACAATGAATTATAGAACAATCCCATGAAGACCCCGAAAACAAAGACGATATCAATTGGATCGCTTCACATAGGCGGCGGCCATCCGTTAGTCCTGATTGCCGGACCATGTGTTGTCGAGAGCCGCGAGCTCATCCTTCAGACTGCTAAAACGATCCGTGCTATTGCAGAACGTTGTGGAATTCCGCTCATATTCAAATCGTCGTATAAAAAAGCGAACCGCACGAGTGGGGATTCCTTTGCAACCATCGGTGATGAAAAAGCTTTGCGGATTCTTGAAGAAGTAAAACGCGAATTCAATCTGCCCATTCTGACAGATATTCATTCACCTGCTGAAGCCTCAACAGCTTCCGAGGTAGTAGACATTCTGCAAATCCCTGCTTTCCTCTGCCGTCAAACCGAGCTCCTTGAAGCTGCCGGAAAAACAGGCAGGGTGGTCAATATCAAGAAGGGACAATTCGTCGCACCGGACGATATGCACCTTGCTGCTGAAAAAGTCGCTGCCACTGGAAACGATCAGATTCTCCTCACGGAACGAGGATCAACCTTCGGATATCACAATCTCGTTGTGGATATGCGCTCTCTACCGATCATGCGGGCGTCCGGATACCCTGTGGTGCTGGATGCAACGCATTCGGTGCAATTACCGGGAGGCGAAAAGAACCAAAGCGGCGGTCAGCCGGAATTTATCTTCCCGATCGCTCGTGCGGGTGTTGCTGCAGGATGCGATGCTCTTTTTATCGAGACGCATCCGAATCCCGCGAAAGCTTTAAGCGATGCCGCCAGTCAATTGAAGCTGGATTTATTGGAAGACCTTGTCAAGCAGGTGCAGACCATTGACAACTTCGTCAGAAACCTCTAAAACCAATCATCATGCCAAGAAAACATCCACCTGGATCCCTTCTTCGCAACATTCAACTCCTTCTCCTCGATGTTGATGGTGTGATGACAGACGGAGGAATTTATTATTCTAATATGGGAGACGAGTTCAAAAAATTCAACATTCAGGATGGGTACGGTATTGTCAAGATACAGCGTACCGGTATCAAAGTCGGTATCATCACCGGGCGCGTCTCGCACATTGTTACGCGCCGTGCCGAAGAATTAGGGATTTCGGAAGTATACCAAAACCTTGATAATAAACTAGAAGTGTATGAATCGATCAAAAAGAAACTGAATCTTACCGACCGAATGATTGCTTATATTGGAGATGACGAATTTGATCTTCCCGTTTTAGAGCGGGCAGGATTTTCGGCAACTCCGGCAGATGCAGTCCCCGCTGTAAAAAAAAGAGTTCACTATGTTTGTTCCCGTGCGGGCGGTCATGGAGCTGTACGGGAAGTAATCGATTTGATTCTTCGATATCAGAAGTAACGAGAGAAACTGTATGACCTCAAATGCCACCATCAACAAGGGAAAAGAGATCATCCGCATTGAAGCGGAAGCGATCACAGCCCTCGAATCCCATATCGACGAACATTTTGCTGCGGCCATAGATCTCATCTTCCACGCCAAAGGACGAGTTGTTATTACAGGCATGGGGAAGTCCGGCATTATTGCCCGAAAGATCGCTGCGACTATGAATTCCACAGGCACGCCGTCAGCATTCATGCATCCTTCTGATGCAGTGCATGGTGACCTAGGAATGGTCACACCCGATGATGTCGTCATATGTATTTCAAAAAGCGGTGATACCGCAGAACTGCGCCAGCTCCTTCCCCGCTTTCATCATCTCGGAGTGAAGATTATTGCCATGGTTGGCAACTTGAATTCACTGCTGAGCAAACAGAGCGATATCATCCTCGATATCAGCGTCAAAGAGGAAGCATGTCCGTACGACCTTGCGCCGACCTCCTCCACAACTGCTGCCCTTGTCATGGGCGATGCACTCGCGATCACCCTCCTGCAAAAACGTAATTTTACAAAAGAGGATTTTGCGATGTTTCATCCCGGCGGAAGCCTTGGCAAACAATTGCTCCTGAAGGTCGAAGCCATGATGATCACAGGGAAAGACATTCCTCTCGTAAAAGAAAACGTGTCGCTCTCCGATGCCATTGTCGAGATCAGCTCCAAACGCTTGGGCGCAACGTGCGTTGTGGATAACGCCGGTGTTCTTCGCGGTATTCTGACAGATGGTGACCTCCGTCGACTTCTTCAGCGCACCACTCAAATTGCGAACCTTACCGCAGTCCAAGTCATGACAAAAAATCCAAAGACGATCTATCAGGATATCCTTGCAGCTCAGGCATTGAAAGTGATGGAATCATACAAAATCACACAATTGATCGTCGTCGATCATGATCATCATCCTGTTGGGATCTTACATCTCCACGATTTGGTAGAGGCGGGACTCGGTGGAGATTCCTCGACATGAGATTTTTTATTCTCATGTGTGTCGTCTTCTGCGTTTTGTTCATGGTCATCGGCTGCGGAGAAAAGATCCAGCCTTCCGTCCTTTCGACCATGGACAGCGGGTCACTCCCTCAGCAGGAAAGTTGGAATAGTACGATCGTTGTTTCAGATTCCGGCCATGTCAGTGCTATTATTCTTGCCGGTTACATTCGTGTTTTTGAAATGAGCCGTCAGACACAAATGAGCCAGGGTGTCCGGGTGCGGTTCTTCGATAAAAAAGGGATCCAGACATCCGTGCTGACCAGCGAAGAAGGAAGTGTGGACGAAGCGACGAACAACCTTGAAGCCCGGAAACATGTCATCGTGGTTTCCAGTGATTCATCCCGCATGACAACTGAACAGCTGTTCTGGAATAACCAGCGCGCATTGATTCACACACCCGACTTTGTGGAAATCACAACGAAAAAAGAAAAACTGCAGGGCCGTGGTTTTGAATCCGATCAAAGTTTAAAAAATTATAGAATCTTCCGCGTCACCGGACAGACTCAAACAGACTAGTATGCGACCGCATCTGTCATATCTCACCAGTGCCGTCGTTACTCTCCTTCTGCAGACAGTTGTTGCGCAGCAGAGCAAGATTATCGAGCTCCGGCATGCTGACGAACTCAAAGGAAAGACCATCAACAATGAGGAAGTGCGCGAGCTCATCGGAAAAGTACATTTTGTCCAAATGGCGGCTGAAGGCGGACTCGTCAAGGTATGGTGCGATCGGGCTCTTCGCTTCATGATGCAGAATAAAATGGAATTATTCGGCAATGTGAAGGTTGTCCGCGATAGTGTGGTCATCCTTTCCAAGGAAGGTATCTACTACGGCGATCGCAGAATGATGGAGGGCAAAAACGGCGTTCGGCTGGAGCGCGGCAAAACAGTCCTGACGGCGACACATGGTGAGTACTATGTAGATGAAAAACGATCGCATTTTATCGAGAACGTCGTTCTCATCGATACCTCATCCATCATTACCAGCGATGAGATGCACTATTTCGAAGCAGAGACACGCTCAGTCGCGACGGGTGCCGTTCACGTGCTGGATCTCGTTAATGTACTCCACATCTACGGCGATTCGCTCGTCCATATCGAAGAGAGAAAATATACGCTCGTCCTGAAACACCCGCGGTTGGTGAAAATCGATACCACGGCGGGTGGAACGATCGATACAATGGTTGTTGTGAGCCGCATGATGCAGTCTTTTCAAGATACGATCGATCGATTTATAGCAACCGACAATGTGCAAATGGTGAAAGAGGATATGTCCGCGCGATGCGGAAAAGCGACATTTTTCCCCGACCGCGATTTGATCGATTTGCAGACCTCTCCGATTATCTGGAGCGATGGGAATCAAGTCACAGGAGATTCTATTAGAATTCGAATGAAAGAAAATAAACTTCAAAGTTTTTGGGTGAAGCGCCATGCCATGACCATCTCACGCGTGGACACAGCGTTTCCCGGACGCTACAATCAGTTGACCGGCCGGGAGTTGACAATGTACTTTCAGGGAGATAAATTAAAACAAGTGGATGTCCAGAAGAACGCAACAAGTCTGTACTATCTCTACGACAACAACGAGCCGAACGGTCTGAATAAATCGAGCGGTGACCGCATTTTTATCGATTTCATCGATGGCGAGGTAGACCGGATTAAAATTGTCGGCGGTGTACAGGGACAATATTTTCCGGAGAAAATGATCACCAACCGCGAACCCGAATATAACCTCGACGGTTTCAGATTGTATGCAAATCGGCCAAAGAGACAAGGCGTATTCATTCTCAGCGAGTAATATGACACAACGTACCAACAAACCTGTTCGACATAGAAAAGTCAAAGCGATAGTAAAATCGAAGAAAACTCTCCGTCGCACATCTCCTCTTCGGCGGCTGCGAAAGGAAACTCCGCTCCCGGTCATTGTGGTTGCACGAACGCCGGACGAGACACCCGCGGCTTCCCGTTTGGCACTTCGATCGGAAGGCCTTGTGAAAAGGTATAAGAAACGAACTGTTGTTAATGATGTCACTGTGCAGGTCCAGCAGGGAGAGATCATTGGACTGCTTGGACCAAACGGCGCAGGTAAAACAACGACATTTTATATGATCGTTGGAATGGTCCGCCCGAATGCCGGTAGAGTGTTTCTGGACAACGGTGAAATCACGAAACTGCCAATGTATCGGCGGGCCCGGCTGGGTATCGGATATCTGCCTCAAGAGGCCTCCGTGTTTCGGCGGGTATCGGTTCAGGATAATTTTCTGTCTGTCCTGCAGGTTACCTCGCTGACGCGGAAAGCCCAGGAAGAAAAATGCCAACATCTCATGGAAGAATTCGGACTGACGCATCTTTCTCATAGCAAGGGTTACATGCTTTCCGGCGGAGAACGGCGGCGGACGGAAATCGCACGTTCTCTGGCGCTGGATCCAAAATTCATTCTGCTGGATGAGCCGTTTGCCGGTATCGATCCGATTGCCGTCGAGGACATTATGCAAATCGTCATCAAATTGAAGAAGAAGAACATCGGTGTACTCATTACCGACCATAATGTCCATGAAACGCTTTCTATTACCGATCGTTCATACTTATTATTTGAAGGCAGGATTCTGAAATCGGGTACGGCAAAATTCCTTGCAGACGATCCTGAAGCGAGAAAATTGTATTTAGGTGAAAAATTTAAACTGGATAGATACGAATAACACCGCAGGGATTCCCCTGTTCCACACATTATTCAATAATAACAAGTGCCCCTATGGTTGTCGTCCTTGAAGCTGGTACCGCTGAAAAACAGATAGAAGAAATTATCCGCGTTCTGCACGACCACGGATTTGATGTCCATCGGTCGACCGGCGTGCAGCACACCGTGCTGGGTGCTATTGGCGTACACCCGGAGTTCGATCATCGGCAAATCGAACTCATGGCCGGTGTAGCCGAAGTCGTGCGCGTCACCGAACCCTTCAAACTTGCGAGTCATGCGTTCAAACGCGAGGGATCGGTCTTCGACATCGGCGGGGTGAAGATCGGGGGATCAGAAGTAGTGGTGATGGCAGGTCCCTGTTCGGTGGAGACAGAGGAGCAGGTGTTCACGATCGCAAAGTACGTGAAGGAATCCGGGGCGAAAATTTTACGCGGCGGTGCATTCAAACCGCGTACGTCACCATACTCGTTCCAGGGAATGGGAGAAGACGGTCTCAAACTCCTGCGCGCCGCAGCTGATCAAGAAGGACTGAAAGTCATCACGGAGGTGATGGAGAAGAGTCAAATCGATCTTGTCGAGAAGTATGCGGATATATTGCAGATCGGCGCACGGAATATGCAGAATTACAACTTCCTGAGGGATCTTGGCAAAGCTTCAAAACCTGTCTTGCTCAAGCGTGGCCTTGCGGCCACTATCGAGGAATGGTTGATGTCGGCCGAATATATTCTCTCCGGAGGAAATGAACAGGTCATTCTCTGCGAACGCGGCATCCGAACATTTGAAACCTCGACACGCAACACGATGGACATCAGCGCCATTCCTGTCGTGAAGAAAAAAAGCCATCTTCCTATTATTGCCGATCCATCTCATGGGATAGGGATACGGGATAAAGTAATTCCCATGGCGCGAGCTGCCGTTGCCGCGGGAGCCGACGGGATTATGGTGGAAGTACATCACGATCCGGATCACGCATTGTCCGATGGTGCACAGTCTTTGTATCCTGATCAATTTGCTCAGATGATGAAAGAAGTCCGCATCATCGCCCAGGCTATCGATCGCTTTATTCCGTAAGTGTGATCTATGACCGCAAAGCATCCTCTTCCTTTTAAACATATCACCATCGTTGGTGTCGGTCTCATTGGCGGATCGCTCGCGCTCGCCATCAAGCATCGGTTTCCCTCTCTTCATATTACCGGAGTCGATACACCACGGGTACTCAGGAGAGCTCGAGAACGGAAGGCGATCGATAACGCAGAACGGTCTCTGGAACATGCTCTTCGCTCTGCCGATCTTATCGTTATCGCCGCTCCGGTTTCAAGTATTGCAAAACTCTTACCTCGGGTCGCTCAATATGCACCGCCGGATGCGGTCATCACAGACACGGGAAGTGTCAAACGGTCTCTTGTTGAACAGGCGCAGAAGCTTTTCCCTCGCGGCAATTTCATTGGTGGTCATCCGATGACGGGTGCAGAATTCTCCGGTATCGATGCCGCGCATCCGTTGTTGTTCCAGAATGCTATCTATATCCTTACACCGGCACGAACGGCAAACAAACAATCCTTACGCCGCCTGGCAGATTTTTTTACTCTTCTCGATGCGCGCATTGTCACCATGGATGCCGCAGTGCATGACAGTGTCATGGCGGCAGTGAGCCATCTTCCGCAGCTTGCGGCTGTTGCACTCATGAATACTGTCGGGGAACGTCATCCCGACGCTCCTGCTCATCTTGCACTTTCTGCCGGCGGTTTTCGGGATATGACGCGGATTGCTTCCAGTCCGTTTGGGATGTGGAGCGATATTCTTGCCGCAAACAAGAAAGAAGTTGGCAAAGCATTGGACCTTTATATCACAGAGCTGAAAAAAACCGCTGAGCTTGTCGGTTCACATCCTTCGCGGCTGGCCGCAGAATTCCAGACATCAAAAAAAATGCGTTCGCGTATTCCCCGTTCCATGAAAGGCTTTCTTTCGCCCTTAGTGGATCTCTCCGTGTTCGTCGAGGATAAATCCGGCGAGCTTGCGCGTCTGACATCGTCATTGGCAGATCGAAGTATCAATATTAAAGATATGGAATTACTGAAAGTGCGCGAAGGGCGCGGCGGAACATTCCGGCTCTCTTTTGAAAACCGCGGCAGTGCTGTAAAAGCAGCACACATTCTTCAACGGGCTGGATTTGATGTTGGCGGGAAGTGGTAAGAACCGATACCGAAACAGCTGTCAGATTTCACTTCTTCTCTGTATTCCTTATTCTTCCTTCTTCGAGTTGGATGATGGTTTGGTCGATGATTTTGATTCCGATTTCGCTTCCGGCTTAGATTCCGGTTTGGCTCCCGGTTTAGAATCCGATTTTGATTCCGGTTTTGGACCGGACGAGTTCGAACTTGACGATGAAGAAGCCTTTTTATAGTCTGTCTGGTAGAACCCGCTTCCCTTAAATACAAGCCCCATTCCGCTCGACATGAGCCGTTTGAGAGAAGGTTCTGCACATTTTGGACAAATAATGAGCGGTTCTGCAGACATGGACTGGAACTCTTCAAACTCGTGACCGCACAACTTACAACGATAATCATATGTTGGCATATCAGTTACTGCTTCCTTTCACAATTCTCTAGAATATACTTTCGATTTATGAAGATTACAATTAGATTCTCATAATGTCATTCGGAACCCATCTCGTTCCGCCATCGTTATATTATCGAACAAACAAAAGGAGAACCCCATGCTGAGCAAATTTTTACAAGACGCTATCAATGAGCAGATCAATTTCGAACTTGCATCTGCCTATCTTTACCTTTCCATGTCCGCACATTTCGAAGGGGGAAATCTGGGCGGTTTCGCGAACTGGATGCGTGTCCAATATTATGAGGAGACAACGCATGCCATGAAACTGTTTAAGTATGTCTATGAGCGGGGCGGAAAAGTGACCCTGAAAGCAATCCCCCAGCCTGCTACAAAGTTCAAAACACCTCTCGATGTGTTTCATCAAGTCCTGGAACATGAGCAAAAGGTCACATCGTTGATCCACAAGCTCTACGAATTAGCGCTGAAAGAAAAAGATTATGCGACGCAGAATTTTCTACAGTGGTTCATCAAAGAGCAGGTAGAAGAAGAAAAAAATGCCTCGGACATTATTAACATGCTCGAGATGACCGGCAACACTCCCGTCAGTCTGATGATGGCAGATCGTCAGCTTGGTGCACGGAAGGGCGATTAATACCGCTTCATACTGAGTTCACCCTTGTTCCCAAGCTCTTTTACACTCCGTATACTGAGCTTGTCGAAGTATAATCCTCGCTCCTAGGCTCTTTTACTCGCCGTCTTCATGGCGGGGCTTGGGAGCGAAGCCTCCCCAAGATGGGAGGGAGTTACACTCCCGACCCCCTTACCATTCGGGAGAGGATCTCCCTCATAACAATGGAACAAGTCCGGTTGAAGCTCCGCCCTCAGGTTTATATAAAGTAAAACAGCCGCTTCGTCTTTCGATGAAGCGGCTGTTCTATTTCTATCACCTCGATGAACCTGCTAACAATAGCTGGGATCACCCTTCTACATCAAACCTTCGGTCCGGCTTTAATGACCTCCGGCGGACAATCGGCTTCAAATTTCTTGAAGTTCTCAACGAACCGTGCCGCAAGGTTTTTATATTTATCGGCATGAGCTTCCTTACTGGGCCAGGAATCGGCAGGATTAAGAATGCCGTCAGGAATATCCGGACACGTGAGAGGCACCTCAAACCCGAAGACCGAATCTTTCCGGTACTTCACTTTCAGCAGCGAACTATCGAGAGCCGCATTCAGTAATGTACGGGTATATTTAATAGAGATTCGTTTCCCCACACCGAACGGTCCGCCGATCCATCCGGTGTTCAGGAGCCAGCAATTGACGCCATACTTCAAGATCTTCCTTTTTAAAAGATCTGCATAAAAAGAGGGCCGAAGCACCATGAACGGTGCGCCAAAACACGTACTGAAGGTCATTTCCGGTTCCTTGCCAAGTCCAACTTCTGTTCCGGCGATCTTCGAAGTATACCCGGAGATGAACTGATACATCGCTTGTTCCGGAGTCAGTTTTGCAATGGGAGGCAGAACACCCGATGCATCACACGTCAGGAAGACGATGTTCTTGGGATGGCCCGCCATTTTTTCCGGCAGAGCATTATCGATATATTCCAGTGGATACGATGCCCGGGTGTTTTCGGTGATCGATTCGTCGTCCAGATCGATGTGGCGTGTCACCGGATCGAAGACAACATTTTCCAGAATAGTTCCAAACCGCCGCGTGGTCGCAAAAATTTGAGGTTCTGCCGACGACGAGAGACGAATCACTTTTGCATAGCAGCCCCCTTCGAAATTAAAGACACCCTCATCACTCCAGCCATGTTCATCGTCGCCAATAAGCCCGCGCTTGGGATCGGCCGAGAGCGTTGTCTTGCCCGTTCCGGATAATCCGAAGAAGATCGCCGAGTCATTCTGTGTCCCGACGTTCGCAGAACAATGCATCGACATTACTCCCTGCAGCGGCAGGAGATAATTGAGAATCGTAAAGACAGACTTCTTAATCTCGCCCGCATAGGCGGTGTTGCCAATAATGCACATCCGCTGTTCGAAATTTAACACGATGAAGGTATTGGTACCCGTACCATCGATCGTGGGGACTCCTTTGAACGAAGGAAGCACCATGATAGTGAATTCGGGTACGTGGCGTCGGTATTCATCAGCTGTTGTCGGGAGAATGAACATGTTTCGTGCAAACAGCGAATGCCATGCAAACTCAGAAATAATGCGAATGGGCATCCGGTAATTGGGATCAGCACCGGCAAAACAATCCTGCACAAATACATCGCGCCCCTGCAAAAAACCCTGCATCCGGTTGAAGAGTCCGTTGAACTTATCTGTGTCAACCGGCCGGTTATATTCTCCCCACCATACATTGTCGGTTGTGCTCGCTTCTCTCACAACAAACTTGTCGTTGGCTGAGCGGGCCGTATGCTTGCCCGTATTGGCAAGAATGGGACCCAGGGTGGATATCTTTGCTTCCTTGCGGAAAATAATTTCCTCATAGAGCGCTTCTGTCGGTAAATTCCAATAGACCATCCGGAGATTGGAAAGGCCGTGGTTTTCTATACTATAATCACCTTGTAATGCTGAAGCTTCGCCTTCAGCGGGAGTCTTAATATTCAGGATATTGTTCATAGCCAGTCTCGCACAAGTTTACGTTCGCCGATATAGATTTCGTTGGGTGAATTCGGGTCAAGCGCCCATTTAATACGCTCGACTCCCACCTTGACATCCTTCACTGTTGTCGCATAGCTCAAGCGTAAATGTCCTTCCATGCCGAACTCGCGTCCCGGCACAGTAACAACCAGTGCTTTCTTCAGCAGGAAATCCGATAACGCTATCGAATCGTTGCTATAAGCACGAAAATCCGGCAGACAATAATATGTTCCCTCCGGTGGAACCAGCTTGATTCCATTTACCGAATTCAATTCCTGCACCATCACGTTGCGGTTGTTTTCGAGCGTGAGGCGCAGATTTTCCACGGCGCTTTGAAGTCCTGTGAGCGCCCCCTCTGCTGCTGCCTGCAGGAGAATGGACGTGCACGTCGAGATTTGCCCCTGCACGTTCGTCATCACTTCTATAATTTTCTTGCTTGCCACCGCCCATCCGATCCGAAATCCGGTCATGCCGTACAACTTTGAGATACCATTGATCGTAATAATCTTTGTCGATTCGATATCGTTTTTTGTAAATTTGTAAGCGATAGAAGGCTTTTTCCCATCAAACACCAGCTTATGGTAGATGTCGTCCATGACCAGGTAAATCCCTTTATTCTCACAGAACTCTACCAGCGCCGAGATGAACACCTCAGGATAAATCGCACCCGACGGATTGTTGGGACTGTTAACAATAATCATTTTTGTATAGGAACTGACTGCATCCTGCAGGTCTTCCATCGTTGGCACGAAACGGCCATCCCCCGGTTTGACAATCACCGGCACTCCATATACCATGCGGATCATCTCCGGATAGCTTACCCAGTATGGCGCAAAGACAATCACTTCGTCCTGTGGATTGATCAGCGTATAGAGCAGGCTAAACAATGCTGATTTTGCGCCCTGCGAGACAATGACATTATCGGTGTTGACCATCCGGTCATAATTTTCTTCTGTGTAACGTACGATGGCTTTCTTCAACGAGCCAATACCGTCAGTCGGCGTGTATTTAATATCCCCCGAACTCAGTTTGGCTGCCGCACTGAGAATGGCATTAATCGGTGCTTTGTTCTTTGGTTCACCGGCGCCAAGATGAACGACCGCTTCGCCGCGATCACGGAGCTTGGCTGCAGCTTCGTTCAGCTTGAGTGTGGGTGACTCGGCAATAGATGCTGCAAGTTTGCTGATACTCATAAGAGTCTCGTCTCCATTTTTTAGGACATCAGATGTGAAATCGATTTTTTTTCAATAGTGGGGCATATACCCAATTTTCGTGTTGTTAGTGTAGTGATAATCAGAGAAATATTCAATGCTGGGAATGAACGATTATTTCCCAAAGGCTGGAGGATTGTTTGTTTGTGATTGAATTCTTGCGTATTTTTAAGAAATTCATTTAAAAAACTGGGGAAAAAATTATGCGAGCAATCATTCCTGTCGCAGGTGTCGGAAGCCGGCTTCGTCCGCATACCTACACTGTGCCAAAAGTACTGATCAATGTCGCCGGCAAACCAATCATCGGCCACATTCTTGATAAAGTTGTTGAAGCGGGTTTCGATGAAGCGACCATCGTTATTGGTTATCTTGGCGAGATGATCAAAGACTACGTGCTCGACCACTATAAGATCAAGGTGGATTTCGTGGAACAGGAAGAGCGCCTTGGATTAGGTCATGCTATTTATATCTCGCGTCATACTTTTTCTCGCAGCCCGATCCTGATTATTCTGGGCGATACGATCTTTGATGTCGATCTGAAGTCGATGATCGAGAAAAACCAAACACAGCTTGGAGTAAAACACGTGGACGATCCGCGGCGGTTTGGTGTAGCGGAAACAGTCGATGGAATAATCACACATCTGATAGAAAAACCGGAAATCCCTAAAAGCAATCTTGCAATCGTTGGACTCTATTATATCACACAACCGCAACTCCTCGTGGATTGTTTGAAGGAAATGATTAAAAGTAATACGCGCACGAAAAATGAATTCCAATTGACCGATGCTCTTCAACTGATGATCGAACGGGGCGAACAGATGGCAACATTCCCCGTCGAAGGATGGTTTGACTGCGGGAAACCGGAAACCCTTCTGTCTACGAACCGGCATCTTCTCGAACGTCAACCGGCACCGAAGCCGTTGAAGAATGTCGTCATTCAACCGCCGGCATTTATTTCCCCGCATGCAAAAGTAAGTTATGCAGTCATCGGACCAAACGCCACCATCGCAGAGGATGCCGTCGTGGAAAACGCTATCATTCGCAACTCTATCGTGAGTGAGGGAGCGACCGTGGTAAATGCACTTATCGATGAATCCATAATCGGCAATAACGCTGTTGTCAGAGGAAATTTTAAACGGATTAATATCGGCGATTCCTCTGAGCTGGAGTTTAATTAATCTGCACAACGGTCAACGAGAGTATTGATCAAACTCATACATTATAAGGAGAACGAATGAGAAATCTATTTACTTCGGAATCGGTGTCTGAAGGGCATCCCGATAAAGTATGCGATCAGATTTCCGATGCCGTGCTGGATGCACTGCTCGAACAGGATAAGACGTCGCGGGTAGCCTGTGAAACCTTTGTCACCACAGGAATGGTTCTTGTGGGGGGCGAAATCACCACCAAAGGATATATTGAAGTTCAGGAAATCGTTCGCAACGTCATCCGTGATATTGGCTACACAAAAGCCGGTGTTGGATTCGACGCCGATTCATGCTCCGTGCTTTCCGCAATTCATTCGCAATCCCCGAATATCGCGCAGGGTGTCGATACGGGAGGTGCAGGTGATCAGGGTATGATGTTCGGGTATGCCTGCATCGAGACACCAGAGTTCATGCCGGCTCCGATCATGTACGCTCATAAATTGGTTCTTCGCCTAGCAGAAATAAGGAAGAAACAGACCATGTTGATGCCGTACCTTCGCCCTGATTCAAAATCACAGGTAACGGTAGAATATGACAATAACGGGAAGCCGGCGCGCATCGATACAGTTGTTGTTTCGACTCAGCATGATCCCGATGCGACTCAGAAAAAAATCAAGGAAGACGTTATCGAGATGGTTGTACGGAATGTCATTCCCTCCGGAATGCTCGATGCGAAGACACGATTTTTCGTGAATCCTACCGGAAGATTTGAAATTGGCGGCCCTCATGGTGACAGCGGTCTGACAGGCCGTAAGATTGTTGTTGACACCTACGGCGGACGTGCGCCTCATGGCGGCGGCGCGTTCTCTGGAAAAGATCCCACGAAAGTAGACCGCAGCGCAGCCTATGCAGCTCGCCACGTGGCAAAGAATATTGTCGCAGCTGAACTTGCCACAGAATGCGAGATACAAATAGCTTATGCCATCGGTGTCGCTGATCCCGTCTCAATTCAAATCAAGACGTTTGGAACCGGCGTTATTCCTGACGCGCAGCTTTCCGATTTTATTATGAAAGAAATCGATCTCACACCGCGCGGCATCATCAAACGACTCGATCTGCGGCGTCCGATCTACCGGAAAACCGCATCGTATGGTCATTTTGGCCGGAGCGAAAAAGAATTCACGTGGGAAAGACTGGATCTCGTGAAGACACTGAAAAAAGCAGTCAAGTAAAATAACGGAATGAACAATCATTTTTCAATTGAAGAAAAACAAACTCTTATGGATCAAAAACCTGGTAAGTATAAAGTGAAAGATCTCTCGTTAGCAAAGGCCGGCAAATTACGCATCGAATGGGCAGAATCCCGTATGCCCGTGCTGATGGAACTCATGGCGAAGTACAGAAAGACCAAGCCTTTTAAAGGATATAAGATTGCAGGATGCCTGCATGTGACAAAAGAAACTGCGGTGCTTGTGAAAACATTTGTTGAAGCTGGGGCTGAAGTCAGCTGGAGCGGCTGCAATCCGCTCTCCACGCAGGATGATGTGGCGGCGGCGCTGGCTGCTGACGGCGTCAGCATCTTTGCATGGCATGGCATGGATGTCAAGGAGTTTTACTGGTGCATCGAAGAAACACTGAAATTCAAACCTCAGCTTACATTGGACGACGGTGCCGATCTCATTTTCACAGTGCACAATAAACATAAGGAATTGATCCCGACCGTCATCGGAGGCACGGAGGAAACAACGACCGGAGTCCATCGCCTCCGCGCAATGGCGGAGGATGGCGCACTTCACTATCCCGTCATCGCTGTGAACGATGCCGAGACGAAGTGGGATTTTGATAACGTGTATGGAACCGGACAGTCCACGCTCGACGGCATTCTCCGCGCCACGAGTGTGCTTCTTGCCGGAAAGAACATCGTTGTTGCTGGCTACGGTCATTGCGGGAAAGGCGTTGCCTTACGTGCGAAAGGTCTTGGCGCAAACGTGATCATCACCGAAGTGAAACCGACAGCGGCACTCAAAGCGACACTGGAAGGCCACCGTGTGATGAAAATGGACGACGCTGCAAAAGTCGGCGACATCTTTATCACGGCAACAGGAGTCAAGGATGTCCTCATTGAACGGCACTTCAATTCCATGAAAGACGGCGCCATTGTCTGTAACACCGGGCACTATGACTGCGAAATTAATATCCCTGATCTCGAAAAACTGGCAAAGAATAAGCGCGAAGTCCGGAAAGACAATGAGGAATATACCTTAAAGAACGGTCATCGAGTGTACCTGCTTGCCCAGGGACGCCTCGTGAACCTTGCTGCCGCTGAAGGACATCCCTCGGAAGTTATGGATATGTCCTTTGCCAACCAGTTTATGTCTCAGCTCCGGCTTGTAGAACTCCATAAGAAAGGAAAGCGCTTGGAGAACAAGGTGTATGATATCCCGGCAGCGCAGGATCAGAAAATTGCAGGCGTGAAGCTTGCAACAATGGGATATAAAATCGATAAGCTTACGAAAGAACAAGCAAAGTACATTGACGATTATTCTGCAGGGACATAAGAGGATTAGAACCGTCCTAATACCTCGAAAATATAACTGAGCGAGTCTTCGGAGGGTTTCGTAATTTGACTTTTAGAAAAAGATAAGTATGTTGCATTTACGGCCGGCACCGAACCTTTGCCGGTGGTAATTTCATGGACTTTCAAGGAGATGAACCGTGGGTAAGAATCCAGCATCATACAAGTTCGAGAAGCGAAAAAAAGAAATCGCCCGGCAAAAGAAGCAGGAAGAGAAGCGGCAGCGCCAACTCGAGAAGAAGGCAGGAAAATCCGAAGATGCACCATTGATATCTCCCGATGGAACACCTATTACACCTCTGGAAGAAATCGACCCAGATTTACATGAGGACGATCCTTTAGATCCTCTCTTGCCATAGCCTTTCTCTTCCTTCCACGTTCATACTGGATATCGTCTCAGACATCAATCCCGGGGCGTCCTCGACATTCATACGACGTATGGCCGCACACACGTTCAAAGATCAGGTTGTTCTCATTACCGGTGCTTCCAGCGGCATCGGTCGAGAACTGGTTCTTCAGCTAGCGAAGCAAGGAGCTCTTCTCTCAACCGCTGCCCGTGACATTAAAAGGCTTGCCGACCTCAAGCAGGAATGCGAGAAGCTGGGAAGCAACATTCTTACAATTCCCACAGACGTCAGCAAACAGGATCAATGCGAGCTGCTCGTTCAGAAAACTCTTGAGGCGTTCCAGCAAATTGATATCCTGATCAACAATGCCGGCTTGACCATGTACGGAAACTTTGAAGATGTCAAGGATCTCGGATTGTTTGAAAAACTCATGAAGGTGAATTATCTCGGCAGCGTTTACTGCACATATTACGCTCTCTCCCATCTCAAGCAGTCGAAGGGAAGAATCGTCGGTATTTCCAGTCTTACCGGCAAGACCGGAGTTCCAACGCGGAGCGGGTACGCCGCAAGCAAACATGCCATGGCCGGTTTCTTTGATTCCTTACGAGTTGAACTTGCCGGTTCGGGAGTATCCGTTACGATGATCTATCCCGGATTCGTGGCGACGGGAATGCGGGAGCGAGCATTGGGCATAGATGGTAACCCTGTAGGAAAAAGCCACCTCAACGAGAGTAAGGTCATGCCGGTCGAGCGGTGCGCAGAGATGATTCTCAACGCCGTCGAAAAAAGAAAACGAGAGGTGGTCATGACTCCAAAGGGCAAGGTTGGTCTTTGGTTAAAACTCATTGCACCTGAATTGGTCGACCGAGTTGCACGGAAAGCGATTATGACAGGACGTACATAATCCGCACTTTTTCCACTTTCATTTTTTCCCCAAGAATTTTCTTCCTTCTTCATCTCTTGCTATTCCTCTTCCTTCTTCCTAAGTTGAATTATTAGTTCAATCAATATTTTTTTCCAAGAAACGTTCATCACGTGCGGACATTTCGTCTCACAACGATTCTCTTCCTCCTTACGTCCCTGGCAATCTCCAGTGGCAAAGTCTATCTGGTTATTGGATCGGATACTGCTCTCTGGGATGGGATGGATGTAGCTCAATTCCACTGTTCTTATACTCTGGACCTCTTCACATTGCAATCGCGGAATGCCTACCTGGTCATGGAACCCTCCTTCCGCCAGCAGTTTGTGGATTCATATGGCACACCTCTGAAAATGACCTGGTGGATGATGGCCGGCAATATTTTCCGCTATGCGGTGAATACGAATGTCCCCGTTCCCAACACGATGACACTGTATCTTATGAAAAAATATCATGGAGATATGATCCAGAGATGGGGAGATGAATTGACTCTGCATTATCATACGTTTGCCTGGACCGACTATAATCAGGATGGAAAATGGTACTGGAACCAGGCAAAACGATTTACCGAATGCCGAGATGATTTTGATTACACCCTTGCACAATTTTTACTTGAGGAAAATACCTTTCCGGTATCGTTCCGCAGCGGCTGGCATGCGATGGATAACGACTGGCAGCACTATCTCAATCAGGTCATTTCGTTCAGCATGCATAACGATTATCCAGCTGTTCGGGTTGACACCACAGAACCGATAGACAATGTATTTGATTGGTCAAAAGCTCCCAGCCGATTTGTTCCATTCCGCCCGTCTGATCAAAACTATCAGCTGCCGGGGGGTGGCAAAGGATGGAATGTACGGTCTATCTATATGGCAAACATGACTCAATCACGCATGGATACGGTGTTTGCACAAGCGGCTGCCGGGATCGATCAGGTAGTGTGTATTTGGGCTCACCTGCCGGAAACAGACTTCCTCACAAATATTCAACACGTTGATTCTGTCGCTCAAGTGTCAGCAGGCAGATACTCGATTCCATTTCGCTACACCACCGCCGTAGAGGCGATGCAGAGGTGGATGGGTACTGCAGATCTCACTCCACCTGCCATTACTGTCGCAGAAACAAATGCCAACGGTACCATGAGCCTGGATATTCAAACCGATGAGCCGATCTTTCAGAATCAGCCGTTTGTTGCACTGAAGGATGTCTACGAACAGTACTCCGTCCTCTCCTGTCAGCAAATCTCCCCGCAGCAGTGGCATGTTTCTGTTCCTCTCCCTCAAACGCTCATCGCAAAAATCGGAATCGCTGTCACGGACTCTCTGGGCAACCTCACAACAAAAATTTTATGGTCAAAGCCGGACGATCAGTACATCGACAACAGCGACACCGGTTATCATGAATTGAAGGGTGCATGGTCTGCTTCAGCTTCAAAATCGTGGGGATTAGATTCGCGCATTGCCACGCTCTCTTCATCGGACACTGTAACTGTTCAATGGGAAACGCGGGTGAATCAAAGCGGTCTCTATCATCAGTTTATTCAAATACCGAAAGTGACAAACCTTGCAGCAAACTACTTCTTTCTCTGGAGGCAGGGGAATACGGTCATTGACTCGGTCTTCTTTTCCGCTCCCCTTGCTACAGGACGCTGGATCTATCTGCGGACAGTGCCCTTAGACAGTACGCAAACAGTCACCGTCGAGTTGTCGGTTGCCGGAACAGGACAATCCGGAAAAATTGTCTGTGCAGACGTGTTTAAACTTTCGCCGCTCGTCCGCGAAAAGGATCTTCGAACGTTGGATGAACGAATCAACGTGGGCTCCATTGCAGAGGAAGACACTCTCAAGGTTGTCCTGCACCTGGCAAATTATGGATCACAGCAGGTTTCAATCCTATCTCTCTCCTCTTTATCCAAAACGATCACTATGACAGCGGCATTTCCTGTGGTTATCCAACCGATGCAGGAGTTAACGCTTCCACTGCAGTTTACAAGTACCACACTTGGCGCTCTGATAGACACATTGAGTATCACCTGCGATGATTTCTACAGACCATCGATCTCTCTCCCTTTTACGGCTTCTGTCGAGCGATATTTTGAAGTCGCGGATAATGACGATTCTCTGGGGTATCGTGAGTATGGAGATTGGCGTACAAGTGTCGCTCAAGCCTATGGTGCCTCCAGCAGATATACCTTTGTCAATCCTACACCCGGTGCGTATGCTCTGTATACGACAACTCTTCGGAAGTCAGGTGTATACGCTATTTCCTATATTCTCCCCACAACAGTGAACTCCTCAAAGAGTGCCCTGTACACCATCGCGGCATCCGGAATAACTATCGACTCTGTATATCTCGATCAAAACCAAAACAGCGGAGCGTGGGTCATTATTGGTACGTATGTTTTGCAGAGCGGATCAGACGTTCAGGTGAAAGTCGCTAATGTCGGAACAAATGTTCAGGGGGATGTCCTGCGAGCAGATGCAATAAAAATCGCCCTGACATCGGATGTAGCCGATGTTGCATCGCATGAACTCCTTCCCGACGAATTCATCCTCTCTCAGAACTATCCTAATCCGTTTAACCCAGAAACAATTCTCAGGTACGAGTTGCCAGTTTCGAGTTTAGTGCGGCTTGTTGTCTACGACCTCATGGGGCGTGAAGTGGCAACATTGGTGAATGAGGAGAAGCCGGCGGGATGGTATTCGGTGACATGGAATGCGAAAGGATTTTCGAGCGGAATATATTTCATCTGCCTGCGCAGCGGTAATACCATGCAATGGAAAAAAATGGTGCTTCTCAAATAAGGAAACTCTTCGTCCAATCCATCAAACCACAATAAGACCTGCAGGATCGTTGTTTCATTGGTGTCATGCGATGTTGAACTGATAAAAACTCCTAACTGGAGGAATGCCCTTGAGTGGGTGGAATATCCCGCACATCTCAGATTTTCCATCGTTAAGAGACTTGCGCTTCAATGTCAAAAATATTACTTTGTTTCTGCAATCTTCAACAATGAACCAGTCTGTGAACCATAGTATCCGTATAGGCGTGCTCATCAACTATCTCCTCGTTGGTACGATCGGTCATATCGGAATTTTTACATTTTTCCTTTTTTGGACCCAGGGTTCTTTTTTTTCTCGATGCAGATCCGGTCCGCCTCCGAGTGTTCAAGTTTATTGGACACAGCATAAACATATCCCCGTCTCTCCGAAAATTTCTGCATCCATACCGATTGTTCTCACCGTTCATGAAGATCGTCAGCACCCTGAATATTATTCCTTTATTTCTCTGGTACAGTGTCAAATCCTCGACGTTAAACTTTTCTCTTTCCTTGCCTTCCGCGCACCCCCTCAAACCCGGTTTTTTGTGTAATTCTTCGTTTCTCAAATAGACAGAAATTGATACAATCGTATCTGTAAAGATTTCGGATCTGTTGTCGTTTTTCTGCAGCGTGCGAAGTATTACTGTAAGGCGTATGAGTTGATACTTAAAGAAACACCGACTTCTTCTTGAATCAACAACAGGAGGTTATGATGAAAGCGATCATTGCTTCTGCCATCAGTACCATTCTGCTCTCATCCCTCACTCTCAGTCAGGAAGGATGGTTCTGGACCAACCCGCTCCCGCAGGGGAATCAACTTGGAGGAGTTCATGCATTTAATAAAGACACCGTCATTGTCGTGGGAGCTGGCGGCACAGTTATGAAAACCACGGATGGCGGAACACATTGGAATTTCCAGGCCTATGCAGGAGGCACAATCGAGTACCTCCATGTTGTCTGTTTTTCTGATGCCATGACAGGCTGGGCAGTTGGCGAGAATGGGGTTCTTATTAAAACTACCGACGGTGGTGCAACGTGGTTGGCCCAGACAAGCGGTACCGCTGTCGATATACAGGATGTCTTTTTCATCAATCAGAATATCGGGTGGATCGTTGTGGGAGATTTAGGCAGCAGCGGAGCAATCCGCAAGACGACGAATGGAGGATCCACATGGACTCAACTCGCCACCAATACATACAATCTCCTTTCCGTTTATTTTATTAATGATTCGGTTGGATGGATGGTTGGTGCTCAGGGTTTAATACGGAAAACAACGAATGGCGGCTCCACCTGGACGACTCAAACAAGCGGCACTTCAAACAGCTTTTACTCTCTCTGCTTCATAAACGATTCTACTGGATTTGCTGCCGGAACTTATGGAACAGTGAGAAGAACGACGGATGGCGGCTCCACCTGGTTCAATCCGGTTCTCTCGGGTGGAACAACAGATCATTTATATTCGGTCTGTTTTGTGAACGAGTCTGTCGGATGGGTAACCGGAAACAATGGTACGGTGCTCATGACGACGAATGGCGGGATAGACTGGAGTTCGCAAACGAGCGGAACGACCCTTAGTTTGAAATCAGCTTCTTTTGTCAGCACTACAACAGGTTGGATAGTGGGTGGCAGCACAATTCTCAAGATCGCTGATGGCGTAACCTGGAATCCCCAAACAAGCGGAAGCCAAAACACACTGAGGTCAGTTGCCTCTGTAGGAAATTACGGCTGGGCGGTTGGAGATGCCGGGACTATTCTGGCAACGACCGATTCCGGATCGACGTGGACAAGTCAAACCAGTCCTGCGACAGGAATTCTCTATTCTGTCTGCTTTGTCAATAGCGATGTCGGATGGGCGGTTGGAGAAGGAGGCGGAGTTGTGAGAACGACAAACAAGGGTGTGACCTGGACTGGTCAGAATAGCGGAGTAGGAGCGAACCTCTACGGAGTATTCTTTGCCAATGACCAGGTAGGCTGGGCTTGCGGTATTAATAATGTTTTCAGAAAAACGACAGATGGAGGAACAAATTGGTCTACCCTAAGTCTCGGGGGCGCTATAACAACATATTACTCGGTATTTTTGCGAGATGAGAATCTCGGCTGGGCAGTTGGACAATATGGCACAATTAAAAAAACAACCAATGGCGGAACCAACTGGACCACTCAGTCAAGCTCAGGATATGAATTGTATTCCGTTTTCTTTATTAATGACACTGTCGGTTGGGTTGCCGGAGCCAGCGGAACCATACGGGCAACAACGGACGGAGGAACAACCTGGAATACACAAACAAGCGGAACACCCTATACACTTTCATCCATCTATTTTCTTGATGAGAATGTCGGATGGGCTGTCGGTGCATATGGTACTGTTCGTAAAACAGTTGACGGTGGAACAAATTGGTCTCCGCAATCAACAGATACGAGGAACTGGTTAAAATCGGTTCAGTTTGTAAACCACAATACAGGTGTCGCCGTTGGGGAATATGGAACGATCCTGAAAACTCTTGGACTTGGCCCGGCTATTTCCATTGATAAATCATCCCTGTCTTTCGGAAATGTATTAAGGAACTCAACGGTAGACAGCGTTGTCGTCATATCAAATCCCGGTACTTCGACCCTCACGATAACGAATATCAGCTCAAGCAATGCTTTGTTTAGTGTCGTAAGCCCGGCGAGTTTTCCCTTTACCGTTCCGGCAGGTGGAAGTCAGAATGTAACGATAAGATTTGCACCGACATCAACGGGGAGCCAATCGGGAACGCTCTCTATTACCAGCGATGCCGGTAATCCATCGGTCTCCCTCTCGGGTAAAGGGACTGCCCCCAGTATGTTAGTCGTGCCATCGATAACACTTATTTTTGGAAGTGTCCTGGTTGGAGAATCCAAAGACAGCAGTGCAACGATGTATAATCTCGGTGACGGCGATTTAATCCTCACCACTCTTTATTCAGATACTTCTGTGTACGTGATACTCAATCCACCCGTTCTCCCGGCTACACTTCCCCCCGGGGATAGTCTAATTGTTGCTCTAAGATTTGTACCAAATTCTGGCGGGAGTTTCATAGGTAAAATGCGGTGGACCAGTAACGCATCAAATTCCTGGCTTAATCTTAGCGGAACAGGAATCCCTATACTCTCCGTACCTCGCGATATGAAGGATATTCCCACGGAATTCAAACTCCTGCAAAACTATCCCAATCCCTTCAATCCTTCGACGAAAATTACATTTGGACTTCCGTCGCAAACGTTCGTGTCGCTGCAGGTGTTCGATCTAATGGGAAGGGAAGTTGCGACACTTGTTTCAGAGGAGTTAGCCGCTGGATATCACTCAAGACATTGGAATGCCGGAAACTTATCTGGCGGTGTGTACTTCTACAGAATCCAGGCTGGTTCTTTTATCAAAACGGAGAAATTGGTATTGCTCAAATAAAGAGCGGCTAAAAGCGTGTAAGGTTATAGCGGCAAGATAACGATTCTGCAGGGGAAGGAAAAAGAGCAATTGGTCTCTCATGTCATAAAAAGAAAGATGAAATTTCTTGGAGGAGGATAATATGAAATGGTCCATTGGTTCCAAAGGTTTTTTACTTGTTCTACTTCTTCCATTATGGAATTTAGCTCAAAGCCAAACGCTGGCAGGAGGAACCTATGAGGTCGGATCTTCACGCACTTATACCAACCTCACGGCAGTCGCTTCTGTATTGAGTTCAGACACGGTCACAGGCAACGTCATCTTTGAACTGATGAACGACTACGATGGAACGACCGGCGAAACATTTCCCATAATATTTACCCTCTTCACGACGAGCGGCGGGAATTGGAATGTGACCATAAGACCTGCAAGCGGAGTCTCGCTGCGGACAACCTCCGGTTCTGTGACGGGCAATCCTTTGATCAATCTTAACGGTGTTGACCGTCTTACGCTCGATGGCAGAGCCGGCGGTTCGGGAAGCATCCTAAGTTGGCTCATCCGCAACACGGCGACTTCATCGGCTGGATGGTCAATCCAATTTATCAACGATGCAACACAGAACACACTTCAATATTTACAGTTGGAAAGTCAAAATATTCTTGAAGGGACCGTCTATTTCGCATCGACGACCGGAGCAGCAGGGAATGACAATAACACCATTGCGTACTGCTCCATACGTGATAGGAGCGATGTCACAGGCATTCCTTCCTGTGCAATTTATTCCAATGGAACCAGCGGAAAAGAAAACAGCAATAATTTTATTCAGAACTGCGACATCTTCAATATCGGTCAAGCCGGAGTCTATCTTTATCAATACAGTACCGGATGGACGATCAGCGGCAATAATTTCTTTTCCGGTTTAGCAGGGAGTTCACAAATTCGTGTTGTATGGATGGCTGATGGAAACGGATATTCGATAAATAACAATTACATCGGAGGACAGGCAATTGCTTGCGGCGGGTCAGCATGGACGACCGGTAACGATTTTTACGGAATTTATCTGGCACAAGCTTCCGGAACTTCAACGACTCTGCAGGGAAATACAATTCAAAATATTGAGGTCTCGGACGCTTCATCAGACTTCTACGGTATGTATTTCAATGGCGGTACCGCTACCACAGGCACAGGTAATACCATCGGAGATGCGAGTACAAGCAACAGCATACAGCTTGCCGGGCAGACGAATGCCGCTATCTTTATCAATGCAGGCACAATTACCGCAGCGAATAATCTCATTGCTCATATCACTTCTACAGGAACCGACAATAATACTCTTTTACGTGGTATCACGGGTCAATTATCCACTGTAATCGGAAATACGATCCATCATCTTTCTACGGCCTCTACCAAACAGTTTAATATCGATGGATACACATACGCAAGCGCGAACGCCGCGCTCATGGGAATTTACACGATCGCAAATACGGCAGGCCAGACGATTGAGAATAATACCATCTACGATCTGAGCTGCACCAGCTCGGGCACTGCTTACCCCGCTCTTATTGCAATCGGAATTGATGCATCGACAAATACTTCAGGAACAATCCGCCAGAATCATATTTATAATTTCTCCAATCTTTCCACAGGAGGGACTATCTTACCGAGTATCATCGGCGTGCGCACCTTCAGTAATAAGGGTTCCTGGCAAATGGTGAATAACATGATATCACTCATGAACACCAGTAATACGAACAATATCCGGATCTATGGTATTCAGGAGGGCGGTGATTCATGCTGGATATATTATAACTCTATCCTTATCGGCGGTTCGCCGAGTACTGGTGCCGCTGCTTCAGCAGCTGTCAATGTGTATCATGTATTAGACGCAATAACCTCAAAGAATAATATTCTTCTGAATGAACGTTCCAACAGCGGGTCTGCATCAGGCAAGCATTATGCACTTCGTAAATCAGCCAATGCAGCATTGATATCAGATAACAATGTATTATATGCCAATGGAACCGACGGATATATCGCCACAGACGACAGTGGAACAACGAACTACACAACAATATCAGCGTGGAACATTGCCACCGGTCAGGATGCGCATTCACAATCGAAAGCAGTAACCTTTGCCTCATCAACAGATCTCCACCTCAGCGAAGGTTCTATAGGTGATTATGATCTTGAGGGGACTCCTCTCGCAGGTATTACGACAGACTATGATGGGGAGACAAGAAGTATTGATCATCCCTATATGGGAGCCGATGAAAACACTTCCAGTCCATTACCTGTTCAGCTTACGTCTTTTACAGCGGTGATAAATTGCTGCGATGCACTATTGAACTGGAGAACAGCAACAGAAGTGGACAATTATGGGTTTGAAGTGGAGAGAAGATCAGTAACGAGTGACGAGTTACGAGTGACGAGTTGGAAGAAAATCGGCTTCGTCTCAGGGTCCGGCACAAGCAACTCACCGAAGGAATACAGTTTCACAGACTCAAAACTCCCCGCTGGCCGTTATGCATACCGTCTCAAGCAGGTGGATGTGGACGGCTTGTTCAAGTACTCCCAGAGCGTTGAGGTGGAAATCGGCGGAGTACTGAAAGTATTTTCGCTTTCGCAGAACTATCCTAATCCCTTCAACCCCGCAACGACGATTGAGTTTACACTCGCCGAGGATGGACTGACAACGCTGAAGATATATGACGTACTCGGACGTGAGGTGGCAACGCTGGTGAAGGAGGAATTGAAGGCAGGTGTAGTGCATCAGGTAGCATTCGACGCATCACGGTTTTGCTCCGGCATATATTTCTATCAATTGGAAAGCGGAAGTCAAACGCAGGTAAGGAAATTATTGCTGATGAAGTGATGTTTAGTGCCGTACCTTTCCGACCGCTATAAGCGATCGGAAAGGTACTTCCTGCCTATCCTGCTCGCCTTGTGAAGCAGGCAGGCGGGTCTCTTAAAGCGGGTCGCTTCGCGGAGCAAATCAGAGAGGTATTGCAAAACGATCGTTGTTACGGTATGTTTTTTTTGGGTCTTCTCCTTTTTGAGTGGGTAAAATCACTCACAAAAAGTGAAGAAGCGCTTGATTTCATTGTGTAATCCAACTGTTTTAGTGATCAATATTTGTGCATACTGAACCTATGCACAAGGAAAAA
>Ga0268276_1000090_pt1 | contig 100504 bp, 76 predicted proteins | sample saktaG_4_FD_190145 | JGI IMG/M metagenome (GOLD analysis project Ga0268276, IMG submission 190145) | Saline water microbial communities from Sakinaw Lake, British Columbia, Canada - sak_2010_1_5_45m | ecosystem: Environmental > Aquatic > Non-marine Saline and Alkaline > Saline ... | reverse complement strand
CTTGTCTCTGCATCTGATGTGAAACGATTAGAACGAAAATTAAACAATACACCAAGAAAAATATTACATTACTTAACACCAAAGGAAGTCTTCAATAAGATCGTTGCACTTCCTCATTGAATCCAGCTTTTGAAATTTGTTTGATTATTGTGATTTAGAATTTTAGGATTATGTGATGTAGAGCCGTAGGCGTAACACATGGAAACCAAAGAACTTCTTAAGAAAGTCAGACAGCTGGAAATCCGCACGCGGGGACTGGTGAACCAGGTCTTCTCCGGAGAGTACCATTCGGTCTTCAAAGGACGCGGTATGGAATTCTCCGAAGTACGCGAGTACCAGTACGGCGACGACATGCGTACGATCGACTGGAATGTCACCGCACGGTTCAACCACCCCTTCGTGAAAATCTTTGAAGAGGAACGGGAGCTCACCGTTATGCTGGTTGTCGATATGAGCGGCTCCCAGTTCTTCGGCTCGCAGGCAGCGCTGAAGCGGGATGTGGCGGTGGAGATCAGTGCAATTCTGGCATTTTCCGCAATGAAGAATAATGATAAAGTAGGGCTCATCCTGTTCACCGACCGTATCGAGACATTTGTTCCGCCGCGCAAAGGGCGTGCCCATGCGCTTCGCATTGTCCGCGAATTGCTCTCCTTTGAACCCTCCCGCCCGGCAACGAGCCTTAAAACCGCACTGGAGTATCTGAACCATGTTCAGAAAAAACGGGGCATCATCTTCGTCATTTCCGACTTCATGGACAGCGGTTATGAAGCTGCCCTTCGCATAGCAGGGAAGCGCCACGATCTGATCGGCGTGGTTTTGCAGGATCCGCGGGAGAACGAACTCCCCAATGTCGGTCTCATCAATCTGCGGGATGCTGAATCCGGTGTTTCCCGACTTGTCGACACTTCCGATGCCCGTGTCCGATTCCTGTACCGTGAGATTGCCAAAAGAATGCAGGATACCAGAAAATCGCTGTTTATTAAATCCCGGCTCGATGATGTTGAAGTACAGCTCGATCAGCCATATCTCAAACCGCTGACAGATTTCTTCCGGCTGAGGGAGAAACGATGGTAGCGGTGAAGAAGATAGGTTTCCTGTTGATTGCTGCTGCTTCTCTGGGACTGGCACAAGAAGTCCGATTAACCGCAAAAACAGAGGTGGATACATTTCGTCTTGGCAATTGGATCGATGTGCATATTGAGGGGAATTACGGCCCGATCGTAGAATCCATTGCTCCGGTAGTGAAAGACAGTGTCGGTTCGTTTGAGGTTATCAAGGTGGAACGCAATGGAACTGAGCCATCCTGGCTTCTTCGTCTCACCACGATCGATTCGGGAAAAGTCTTCCTGCCCCCGGTGGAATTTGGATACAAAGTCCAGGGCGACACGAACATTCGGAAAGCATACACCAATTCGCTTCTTCTGACAATCTCCGGCGTGACAATCGACCCAAAGGGGGAAATCAAAGACATCAAACCGCCCATGTACGCGCCATGGTTATTTGAAGATTTTCTTCCTTATCTCATTGCCCTGACGATTCTCGCAGCCGCTGCCGGAGGGTATTACTATTACTGGCGAAAGAAAAAACTCAAAGAAGATCTTCTTGCCGATGTTAAGGTGTTCATCCCTCCGCATCGCGAGGCGCTGACGGCATTGCGCATACTGGAAGAAAAGAAACTCTGGCAGCAGGGGCTTATCAAAGAATATTACTCGGAGGTTACAGAAATTATCCGGAGTTTTTTTGAACGGCGGTGGGATGTTATTGCGCTGGAACTGACAACAGAAGAAATTTTGGCGCAGATGAAATCCATTCCGGAAGCGCTGACCGTCTGGAGAGAAATGGAACTGTTCTTTATCTCGGCAGATTTAGTAAAATTCGCAAAGTCGCAGCCGACACCTGCTGATCACGAAAACGAAATGCACACGGCTTACGATATTGTACGCGCCATGGTGCCGAAGGCTCCGGTGGAAGCCGAACCGCAGACACAGGAGGCAGCTGCCGATGTTCGGTGATAAATTTGCATATCCTGCATTCCTCTGGTTATTGCCACTCCTTCCGGCAGCCGGGTACTATCTCTGGCGACGCCGCAAAAGAATGACAATCACCTTGCAATTTTCTTCGCTGCAGGTCTTTAAAGAAATTCCCAAAAGTCTCCGTGAACGGCTGCGTTATATTCCGCTTGCCCTACGGTTTGCCGCCCTTGCCCTGGGAATTATTGCGCTCGCCCGTCCGCAATCGATCTCAGACAAACAGAATATTTCCACCGAAGGGATCGATATTGTTCTTGAACTGGATCTTTCCGGAAGCATGCTAGCAGAGGATTTTAGTCCCAACCGGATTGAGGCGGCCAAGCAGGTCGCAACCGAATTTATTGATGCACGCACGAATGATCGTATCGGGCTGGTCGTGTTTTCTGCTGAAAGCTTCACTCAATGTCCGCTCACAACGGACTATACCGTCTTGAAGAATTTATTGCGTGAAGTGAAGAATGGCATGATCGCAGACGGTACGGCGATCGGGCTTGCGATTGCGAATGGCGTCAATCGGCTGAAAGACAGCAAAGCAAAGAGTAAAGTGATGATCCTGCTGACGGACGGGGTCAATAACCGGGGCGAAATTGATCCCATCACTGCAGCACGGATTGCGGCAACGTACGGTATTCGTATTTACACGGTTGGTGTTGGTGCACAGGGGCAGGCACCGTATCCGGTACAGACTCCTTTTGGTGTTCGGCGGCAGCTGATCCAGGTCGACCTTGACGAGAAAGGACTAACACAGGTTGCTGAGATGACCGGGGGAAAATACTATCGCGCAACAGACAACCGTAAACTAAAGGCGATTTACAAAGAGATCGACCAGCTCGAACGGACAAAAATTGAAGTGACAGCGTATAAACGCTACTCAGAACTTTTTGAGGGCTGGTTGCTGGCAGGATTCATTGCACTCTTGTTAGAGATTGTATTGAGCGGCACAGTGTTGAGAAAGAACCCTTAGAGTTGTCAGTGTTCAGCAATTAGTGATCAGCAAATAAGATATGAAAGATTTTCGATCTCTTATTGTTTGGAAAAAGGTACATGAGCTTACATTGTTGGTTTATGAAATCACCAAGACGTTTTCTAAGGAAGAACTATATGGATTAACGAGTCAACTACGACGTGCTGTCAGGTCTGTTCCAACAAACATTGCAGAAGGATGCGGCAGAAGCAGTGCTGAGTTCAGACATTTTCTTCAAATTGCAAAGGGATCAGCATGTGAAGTTGAATACTTGTTACTCCTCAGCCATGAATTACACATGACAAAGGATTCTGATTATGAAGAATTATCGAAACGTATTGTGGAAATGAAAAAGATGCTTTCTTCGTTATTTGCGAAGCTGAAAACTAATCGCTGAGGGCTGATTCACATGCTCCGTTTTGAACATCCTGATTATCTTTGGTTCCTTCTGTTGATTCCCGTAATGGGAATCGGATTCTTTTTCCTTAATTTCTGGGGGAAGAAGCAGCTCCATCGGTTCGTTGGAGAAAATCTTATTCCGCAGGTTGCACCGGAACTCAGTACGGCCATGCGGATCGTGAAACAGGCGCTTATACTGCTCTCACTCTCATGTCTCCTCCTTGCTCTTGCCAATCCGCAGGTGGGAACCCGGCTGGAGGAAGTGAAGCGCGAGGGGATCGATCTCTTTGTTGCGCTAGATGTTTCATTGAGCATGAAGTCGGAAGATATCCGGCCAAGCCGTCTTGAGAAAGCAAAACGGGATGTTTCGGAATTGCTGCGGAAACTTTCCGGTGACCGCGTCGGGATGATCGTGTTTGCAGGAGATGCGTATGTGCAATTCCCGCTCACGGCCGACTATGCCGCAGCGGATTTATTCCTCTCTGCCATCGATGTGGATGCAGTACCGATTCCCGGAACAATGATCGGCAATGCCATCAATATTGCACTAAAATCATTCTCCAAAGACGCGCCGACCCAGAAAGCGATTGTGATTGTCTCTGACGGGGAAAACACCGAAGGAGATGTAATGGGGGCTGTCGAAGATGCGAAGAAAGCCTCTGTCCGCCTTTACTCCGTCGGGATGGGAACACCGGAGGGTGGACCGATTCCTGTGTATAACCAGGCGGGCGATCGTGTCGATTATAAACGCGATCAATCGGGAAGTATTGTGCTGAGCAAACTTGATGAAACAATGCTGCAGCAAATTGCGGCGGCCACCGGCGGTTCCTACCATCGTGCAACCAGCGGCGGGAATGAGATTGATGATATTTTTAAGGAGCTTGCATCGCTGGAAAAAGTCGAGTTTGGAACAAAACAAATCACGGGATTCGAAACGCGGTATCAATATCCTCTGGCATTTGCCTTATTGCTCCTGCTCGCAGACCTTCTGCTCTCCGAACGGCGCAGGAAGCTGACTGCGCGGCTTAAGAAGTTTCTTCCCGCGGCTTCTGTGATCGTCCTTGGTGTGTGCCTTTCATCGATGGTTGCTGCTCAGACGGTGCGCTCGCATGTCAGTGAAGGGAATCGTCTCTATGGTAAAGGGAACTATACCGATGCGGAAGTAGAGTACAAAAAAGCGCTGGAAAAGAATCAGAATTCGAAAGAGGCACAATGTAATCTCGGAAATTCGTATTATAAACAGCAGCGGTTTGATGAAGCGATGCGTGAATACGGGGCTTCCAGTATCGCAGCGAAATCACCGGAAGACCGGTCAGCGATGTACTACAATATAGGCAACTCGTTGTACCGCACTAACAAATTTCAAGAAGCTGTCGATGCGTATAAACAATCACTCCGATTAAATCCAAACGACGACGATACGCGCTATAACCTGCAAATGGCCCGGGAGAAGCTCAAGGAACAACAGCAGCAAAAACAACAGAACAAAGACCAGAAGCAGGATCAGAAGCAAGATCAAAAGCAGGATCAGCAGCAAAACCAGCAGAATCAACAACAAAAGCAGCAGCAGGAACAAGCAAAACAGGATCAAACCCGGTCTCAGGTTCAAAAGAAAAACCAAATGCCGAAACAGGAGGCCGATCGGATTCTCGATGCAATGCGCAACAATGAAAAAGAAGTGCAAAAAAATCTCCGTAAACGGGAAGCAGTGCGTGTGAAAGTAGAGAAGGATTGGTAGAGAAATTGAGAGTAATCAGTAATCAGTAGTTAGATATGGCGCACAATCGCTGAGCGCTCTTTGCTCAACAGGAATTTAAAGGGACATGTCCCCGATCATAAAAAATATTTTTCAATTCATTATAGTTGCAACGATATTGTGTGTGCAAACCAGCATCACCTATGCACAGGATGGAACCTTTGCGGCATCCGCGGAGCCGACACGAGTTGCAGCCGGTGAACAGTTTCAAGTGACACTCACCTTTTCCGGCAGTGAAGTCAACAGTGTACGGAATCTCAAAGCACCGGACTTTGGATCGTGTGTTGTCCTTTCCGGTCCGAATCAATCCACGAATATGCAGTGGATCAACGGACAGATGTCTGCTTCTGTCAGTTATACCTATGCATTGTATGCTCGTCAACCGGGCAAGGTGACGATAGGTGCGGCATCGATCGAGTATAAGGGAACCATGCTGAAATCCAATCTGCTTGTCATTGAAGTAACTCAAGGCAAACCGAAACAGCAACAGACGCAGGCCGAGCAAGTTGTCACCGAGATCGGTGATAATATTATGGTCAAGGTCTTTGCCGATAAACAGCGTGTGCGGCTGGGAGAGCAGCTCATTGTGACGTTTAAAATCTACATCCGTGTGTCGGTCTCCAGGTATGATCTGACAAAGGCACCGACCTTTGACGGCTTCTGGAGTGAGGATTTTGATCTGCCCAAACAGCCGGCACTGACCACGGAGGCATTGAACGGTAAACAATACCGTTCGGCCGTGATCAAGAAGACAGCATTATTTGCAACACAAGCGGGGACATTGAAGATCGCGCCTCTGGAGGTCCGATGTGATGTGCAAGTGCAGACAAAACGCAGGTCGAACGATCCATTCGATCAATTCTTCAATGATCCATTTTTTCAACAACCTCAAACAATTCAAACTGAGGTAAGGTCGAATCCGCTTTCAGTTATTGTTGACCCAATTCCCGCTAACGCGCCGTCGGGATTTTCCGGGGCCATTGGCCGCTTCGCTTTTAGTGCAAACGTAGATAAACGGAGCGTCAAAGCGGGCGATCCGATCACATTAACATTGGCTGTCCTTGGGTCGGGCAATGTGAAACTGGTAACGCTGCCGAAGCCGCAGCTGCCGGCAGATATGGAATCGTACGAACCAAAAATATCGGAAGAGATCTCACGGGATGCCGGAATCATTCGCGGAAAGAAAACGGCCGAGTATTTGCTGATACCGCGCAATCCCGGCCAGCGCATACTTGAACCGATGCAGTTTGTTTATTTTGATCTCGACAAAAAGGAATATGTGGTTCAGCGTTCTCCCCGTTTTGAGTTTACCATTACACCGGGAAAAGATTTTTCAGGTTCCGGTATCAGTCTGTCGGCCAAAGAGGATGTACGCATTCTGGGAGAGGATATTCGATTTCTGAAGCTGTCCATCGGCACTCTTCAACGGAAAGATGAAGTTGACTCAACAGCGTGGTTTCCGCTGGGAGTCGTGCTGCCTCCGCTTTTCTTTTTCGGAGCATGGTTCTACCGGAAACGAATGGAGAAAATATACGGCGATATGCCGCGCTTATTATTTGAAACAGCAGGGCGTGAGGCTGCACGCCGCTTGAAGAAGGCGCGGGCTCTTCTCGCGCAGGGGGACACGGAAAGTTATCATGCAGAACTTCTCAAAGCATTGACCGAGTATCTTGAACATAAGCTGAAGACCCCAAAAGCACTGTTTCTGATGGATGAAGCACTGGTACAATTGCAGCAGCGCGGGGTAGAAAAGACGGTTATTCAGGCATTAAAAACGTGCATGGAACGTGCTGAATTTGCCCGCTATGCACCGGCCGCGGATACTACCGAAGCACGCAGAGAATTACTGGATGTCGCTTCCAGTGCGATCAGCGGTATAGAACAAACCTATGGCAAGCGAGGCCGCGTATGAACTATCGATACTGGGTACTCATGGCCGCGGTCACTGTTATTTTCGTATCGTCGGCTCTGGCACAGACCGCTGAAGATGTCTTCCAGCACGGAAATGAATTGTATCGTGCCGGTAAGTTCCAGGAGGCAACGAAGGAATATGAACGGATTATCAAGCAGGGGGCTGTCAGCGCTGAACTCTACTTTAACCTGGGCAACGCGTATTACCGCAATGAACAGCTTGCACTTGCAATCCTCTCCTACGAACGGGCGTCACTCCTGCGTCCCAACGATCCCGACATCGAACATAATTTGAAACTGGTATATCTTAAAACCATTGACCGTATTGAACCGGTACCGGAAATGTTTCTTATCCAATGGATGCGGGTGGCCGGCTCAATGATCTCTCCGGTATGGGTTCGTATCTTGTTCATCATCAGCTGGATCGTGCTCTTCGGGTCGCTTGCGATACTCTATGTGGTGAGGCACGCTTATATTTTGCGCCTAACACGCATTCTTTTCTTTTGTGCTCTCGTTTCTGTTGTTTTGTGGAGCGTGATGATGGGGATTCAATCGTTTCAAGATACCGCAAAGGATAAGGCGGTCGTGACTGCACAGACGATCACAGCCAAATCTTCACCGGACGTAAAAAGCGTGGACGCCTTTGTCATCCATGAAGGAGTGAAAGTAAGGCTCACAGACGCGGTAGGTGATTGGGTGAAGATTACACTGGTCGATGGAAAGGTTGGCTGGATTCTTTCTGAACAGTGTGAACGGATCTAGAATTTCCCTGACCGTGGCACTACTGGGCACGGGCGAGTGCGACAGCATACACCTCGGTACTCTCTCTTATCCGAGCGCGTTTCTTATCGTGGCTTCTATGGACTCCCGTGTGAAAGGTTTAAGAAGATAGGCCTTCACGCCGAGCTGCTTTGCACTGCGGACAAAAAACTCGTCTTCCATCGAACTCATCAAAACATACGCAACAGATTTTAACTTTTCACCGTAGGTTCCAGCAACGATTCTTTCATAGAACGTAAATCCGCCCATCACTCCGGGTCCGAGATTCACATCGCTGATGATAAGGGAAGGCTGCACTTTTTCTATTTCCTGTATCGCGGTTTCTGCCGAGGCGGTTGTGATGACCGTATGATATGTTTTTCTCAGGATATGGTCGACATATTTTCGAATGGAAGGATCATCATCAATGACAACGATGACCGCTGTTTCATCCGGCATCCCCAGCTCTTTCTTCACGCGCTTGGTAATGGAGGCATGCTCGTCGTCAGCAATCTTGAAGAATTGCTGCAAGTTCTTCAGATGCATCAGATCTTCGTCGGAAGGATTGCCGCTTTGCCAGAGTGTCCGCACGGCATCGATGTACGCACTCACCTGAACTGTGCGTTCGATATCCATATGCTCGGTATCGCTGATGGAGAATGAAATCTTCAGCGATTGCAGGATTGGTCGTTGCACTTCTGCCGGAACGGCGAGCTGCATCATCAGCAGCATCAAGGTTCGATAGGCATCACGCTCCTGTTGTTTTGCTTTTTCCTGCTCGCGTGTAATAATCGTCTGACGTTCCTCTTCCATGTGCTGCGACAATTCTTCCTGCGTTCGCCGTTGTTCCTCTTTCATCTTCAGAAAAGCATCTTCCTGGATCTTTTTCCGTTCTTCTTCAGCGATTTCGAATTGTTTTTTATACTGCTGGAATTTGGCTTCATATTCCGCCCGGAGCTGATCCGTACCTGCAGGGGCCACACCGGCAGAATATATCGGAGTGACGTGTTGGATCTGCGCAAGAAGTCTTTTCTCAAGCTCTTCGATACGCCGTGCCGTGTCTTTTTCAATGGCACCCATATCTTTATGTACTTCATCCTGCACTTCGTTCACCGATGCTTTACGGGCCCGTTCTTCAAGCGCCTGTTCCTTCTTCTCCTCCTGCTTACGCTTGAGTGCCTCGAGCTCCTGCTGTTTGTAAAAATCTTTCAGGCGCCGCTTCACTTCGAGATCGACATGCTCTGCAGCTTTCTGCTGTGCCTCACGCGTGAAAACCTCACGTTCCTTCTCCATCATCATGATGAGAATGCGTTCTTCATAGGCGCGGGCGTAGATATTCTTGATATCGTATTCGTAAACTCTGCGGATGTGCTCGAGGGCATTATCAAGATTTTGCGATTTGACATCTTCGTCTACCTGACGCAAAAGCGCCGACACACGGGCGGTTCGTTCTTCAGGTTTGAGTGCTGGGATTGCCATAAAGATCTCCTGGTGAAATATGATCTCTTTAAAAGTAGACGAATTTAGGAAAAGAGTCAATCAGTGTGTTTGAAGGTTTGCAGAGAAGGGAATGACAAAAAAAACGAGGGCGCAAGGCCCTCGTTCAACAGCATAAGAAAAATGCGAAAGGATTACTTTACTTCTTCTTTCATATCCTTTTTCTCTTCTTTCGCTTTCGTGGCATCTTTCTTCTCTTTCTTCCCCTTCTTCCCCTTCTTTGACTTCTTCTCTTTCTTTTCTTTCATTGCAGCCTTTTTTGCTGCAGGCTCAGCTTTCTTTGCTGCAGGTTCAACTTTCTTTGCTGCAGGCTCAGCTTTCTTTTCTGCTGGTTTCTCTTGCGCAAAAGCAACTTGTGCTGCAATCACGGAGAAGACAAGCACCAAAACGACCATAAGCTTCTTCATACGTATGTCTCCTTAAGACACAATATAGAATATGATGATGAATCGTGATTAAAGACTAACTTCAGTTTAGCACACGATGGAGGCAAAAGCAATACAGGAAGGTATTAAATTTCGTTAATAGGATACGATCAGTTGATCAAATTGCTATGTTCCAGCGGTGGAGGGCTGTTATTCCTTGAGATTTTCTCGAATTCTCAGGATTGTATCCATAAAAAGCCGGGAAGAGAGTAAAAGGCTGATCACGATACACGATTTCTGTTCCATATCAAAAAAATGTCCTGGATGCACAAGGATGTTCTGCTGTGTTAAAAAGACCTCGGCCCATTCCTCATCACTTCGCGTTTGGGGAAGTTGAAGTATACTGTACCATCCTCCTTCAACATGAAAAACCGACACGCATGAACCGTCAAAACACTGTCGTAAAGAATGATAGTTCGTTTGAATCCGTTCAGAAATTTGACGATTGATATCAGCTGCATAGAGAAGCAGTCTCGGCAGGGCGGACTGGATCGGCGTATTCACCGAGAGATACGTGTCGGCGATAATGTCAAGGCGTTCAAGGGCTTCGCGTGACTGAGCAGGTGTTCCATCGACGACGATCCATGACAGCTTGAGCTGTGGAAGTCCCAGAAGCTTTGAAATACCATTGAGCGAAAAAGAAAGAACCGGAGAGTGAGGCTGCAGCCTGCCGGCGGCAGGACCACCTGAAGTGAAGGCATATGATCCAAAAACTTCATCGGTAATGAGAGCGCATCGACATTGAACAGCGAGAGACCTTATCTGATCGAATTCATTCTGCTTGAGAAATGAGCCGGTGGGATTATTTGGGTGAACAAGAATGATCGCCCGGGTCCTCTCGGAGAGTTCGGCTTGCAGCGAATCGAAATCGATGTGCCATTCACCATCGTACGCAAGTCGATACTGCCGAAGTCTGACATCGTTGAGCCGGCAAAGATATTCCAGCAGTGGATAGCTTGGCGCGGAATGATCACTTCATCGCCCGCATCGCAGAGAAGTTTGAACAGGAAGGAATATGCTTCGCTGGTGCTGGCCGTCAGAACAATCTGTTCTGGTGAGACCGTTCGGCCGGACCGTGCATACTGTTCTGCGATCGCTCTGCGGGCGCTGAGAAGCCCCCGGGAGTCGGGCTGATACGACAATGCCGACTCGTTTGCAAGAGCTGCTAGTATTTCATGTGCCGGGTAAGAGAATCCGCACCGCGTTGGATTGGACTCTGTCAGATCAATAATCGATATTCCCTGGTGAAGCTTTTTCGCCAGCAGATCCGATAGATTATTCAGAGAGGTGTTCCACTGTGTGCGGGAGGAAAACATGGTCAATGAAAAATGTAGAATGAAGAATTTAGAATGAGTTGAATGGACGAAGATGACCGGAAAAAGACGGCTTCTTACCGGCAGCCAGGGTCCGATTGCTGTTAGTCTTCCAGTGTTACTGCTTTTTTCTTCGACATACGGTTGCGTTCGTTATGGTCGAGGTATTTCTTCCGAAGCCGGATAGATTTGGGTGTGACTTCCACGAATTCGTCTTCACCGATCCATTCGATCGCCTGTTCGAGTGTAAGCCGGCGCGGCGGTTCAAGCCGTACTGCTTCATCCGAACCGGATGCGCGCATATTGGTCAATTGTTTTGTTTTGCAGACATTGACAACCATGTCGTATTCGCGGGAATTCTCCCCAACGACCATACCTGCATAGACACAGATACCCGGTTCGATGAAAAACGTCGAACGTTCCTGAAGTTTCCACATCCCATAGGCAACGGCATCACCGTCTTCCAGCACAATCAATGCACCTCGTGTCCGGTGAGCAAGCTCGCCTTTGAATGGTTCATACCCCTGGAAATTATGATGGAGAATACCGGTTCCTTTGGTTTGTGTCATGAAATCCGAGCGGAAACCGATCAATCCGCGTGCGGGGACAAGAAATTCAAGTCGTGTGTTACCTTGGGTTTGCAGCATATGGCGCATTTCGCCCTTCCGCTTGCCAAGGTTTTCAATCACGACACCGACATGTTCATCGGGCACATCGATAATAACATGTTCGATGGGCTCGCAAACAACATCGGCGATACGTTTGAGGATAACTTCCGGGCGCGATACCTGGAACTCGTATCCTTCACGGCGCATCGTTTCGATCAGAATACCAAGATGGAGTTCCCCTCTGCCGCTGACTTTGAAGACATCCGGCGAGTCGGTCAATTCCACCCGCAAACTGACATTGGACCGCAATTCTTTCGCTAACCGTTCGCCGAGATGACGGGTGGTGACATACTTCCCCTCCGTCCCCGCGAAGGGTGAGTTGTTGACGACAAAGTTCATGGAAAGCGTTGGTTCTTCGATGGATGCAAAAGGCAGGGGAGTCGGATCTGAAGCGTCGGCGATCGTTTCACCGATATCGACATCCTCCATTCCGGCGACAGCAATAATATCGCCTGTACCGGCTTCGTCCACTTCGATACGTTTTAATCCCTGGAACGTATAAATCTTTGTCACCCGGGCATCTTCTACAATGCCGTCCCGGTGAATGATTTTCATCGGACTGCCGAAACGAAGTTTGCCGCGCGATACCCGACCAATGCCCAGGCGTCCGAGATAGTCGTTGTAGTCGATGGTGGTGACGAGCATTTGAAAAGGTCCTTCCGTGTCACCAGCCGGCGACGGGACGCGGCTGACGATTGCTTCAAAGAGCGGCTGAAGGTTTGTGCTTTCGTCTTCCAGTTCTTTCCGGGCAATTCCTTGCTTTGCGATACAATAGATGGTGGGGAAATCCAGTTGCTGATCATGCGCACCCAGCGAAAGGAACAATTCAAATACTTCGTCCAGTACCTGATGGGCCCGAGCATCTTTTCGGTCAATTTTGTTGATAACAACAATAGGGCGAAGATCGAGATCGAGCGATTTTTTGAGCACGAACTTGGTGCCGGGCAGCGGTCCTTCAGCGGCATCCACCAGAAGAAGAACACCATCAACCATCTTCAGCGTGCGTTCGACTTCGCCGGAGAAATCGGAGTGACCGGGTGTGTCGACAATATTGATTTTATAAACTTCACCGGACGTAGGGTCGTTATAAATGACTGCAGTGTTTTTAGCCAGAATCGTAATGCCGCGTTCACGTTCCAGATCGTTGGAATCCATGACACGTGTACCCATGTCCTGATTGGCGCGAAATGTCCCCGTTTGCCTCAGCATATAGTCTACCAGTGTCGTCTTGCCGTGATCAACGTGCGCGATAATGGCTATGTTTCGTATATTCTTCACGTCTTGCATAACAATTTTCTCAATGTTTGCCGGTAGGAAAGTTCTCCCCGCCCTACCCAAAATAAAAATGCCTCAGTCCCGACTTGCTCCCTGAGGCGATCATAGAATAAGATACGGAATTTTTACGAGAAAGGGAAACGGGGGAAAGGGAAGAATTTTGAATGCAGAATTCAGAAAGCAGAGTTCAGAATGCAGGAGTCAGAAGGAAAGAGTTGGGAGAAAAACGAGATTTGACGCTTCTCATTGAGACATCAGGCACTCTTCTCCTCAAATCTTAGAGAAGTGTCAGATGTCTTACCGGGGGGAATAAAAAAAGGCCGATCCTTGTGCAGGATCGACCTTTTAGAGATAATTGAACTATGGTTAACGCAGCGAAATACCAACACCAGCTGCAAGGATTGGAGTCTTTGCAATGCTGTACTCGGCATGCACATTTATGAAGAGGAGGAGCAAACGAATGCCAAGTGTCGCCCGTGATTTGTTATTGCTCTTTACATCAAAACCTGGCACCGTGATATTCAAGCCAGATGCAGGGTCGAATCCTGTGAAGCTGTTGAGTGAAAGTGTTGCACTTTCAAGCTGGAAACCTCCGTACACCGTCAGAATGAATAACCGTTTGCTTACTTCAACGCCATAGGCAGTTGCTTTCCCGGTAAAAATATCAGCATCGGCACTTGATTTGAAAGTTAATTTTTGTGTCATGAAATGAACAGCGATATCAACGGGGAACAGCGGCAGCCATTGGTCAATGTCGTACCGGAGACCAAATCCCATGTAATTAAATTTGCCAGCATCGCCGGCGGAAACGGTCGGTACATAGCGCAGCATGAATTCCAATCCAAACGGCAAACCGATCGCAAGCTGCGGCATCATCAAAGGAACCATGGGAAGATTGAATCCACCTGGAAGAGGTAAGATGACTTGCCCGGCTGGAATGGGAACCGTACCAAGGACTGCTCCTGTCGAACTTCTAACAACAGCATTTCCTCCCGTCGTTTTGACATCAGTTCCCGCTTGGTCACCAACAGCAGTATTCGCAGTGATTGTAGAAGCGTAATTCACGCCTGGCAGGAGACTAATAGTGGCTCCTGTGGGGAATCCAGTGATATTCAGATCGGAAGGTTTTACCGTGATCGCTGGGATAGTTAATGAATAGGTTTTATCTTCATCGGTGATTTTTGCCAAACCGAATTTTACTCCCACATCAAAACCCAGGATATCATGTAAATCGGCTGAATGATAAAATCCGGAATTCAAATCAGCACCCCAGCCGCTCAGAATGGGAGTAATATATTTTACTGCGGCATCCGAACCGAGTTTGCTGAGTTGTTGCTGCAGGTCTTGCGCCGTAGCCATGCTGGCGACGAATGCTACAACGGTTACAACAACAAAAGTGAATCGAACGAAAGATTTCATATGAAACCTCCTAATGTGGTGGAAAAAAGGTGTTGATTTATGGAATGATTTTCGTGTGATGCAGTGGTACCCATAAGATTACCGTAAAATATACGAGAAGATTCTCGAAATGCAATACATTGTCTGTGATATTCTGATATTTGTGCCCTATCGCACTTCCCCAAAGGCTTCCATGCCGCACTCTTCTCCCCCAAACCCTCATTTCCCGCTTCCCCTCTTTTAATTGAAGGACCATCCCTAACAATGAACTCGTGTTAGTTTGTTATGCCCTTTCCATTGACATCATCCTCTCAGAAATAATTCAATTTTTGCATCATTGTTTTTAACGATAAAAAGGGCGAAAAACAGTGAAAAGTATATGTTTATGGAATCTATGTCGATGGGCGGGAACAGGATGGTGGTCATACATCGGCGTCATGTGACAGCATGAGGAGTTTTTGATTGTCATATTGCCGATGGCGGTTTGCCCCACCGGGCTGTTATCGGAGCAGTTACTGCTGGACAGGCTTTGTAAAGAAGGGGGCGAGAGTTTCCAGGTCTTTCTTAAGCGAAAACCGAAGAGCTTCGCCCAGCGCGCTTAATACGATTAATGCATTCACATTGGCATCGAATCCGGACGCTTTCGAGAGACGGTTCCACATCCCCTTATTCACTCTGCCGATTTCTCTGTAGATCGTGAAGAGACCTTCAAGACTCCAATCCGGATCGAGACCGTTGTGTTCCCGAAAATATTGGGTCAACAGGTACATCGAAACTGCGCGGAAAATGGTTTCGTTCGCTGTGGCGAAAGGGAGATGGAAACGTACCATCGGCCGGAGATTGTCAAGGATCGGACAATCGCTCGTGACCATATAGATCCCGAGGATCGCACTGAGACCGTTTTGTACCGTCGTTTGTTGCGCATAAGTGCGCTCGGGTGCTTCCACAACCACCCACGTTTTTTCAAAGGAAGTGGAAAATTTAAATCCATCGATCAGATGGGCGATGTTCACTGCCACGGGACAATACTCGACATCGTCCTGCAAAGGACAATTATCACATTGATGATATTTGAGCTTTGTCCATTCTGGTTTGGTGGGGAGGGGACTTTGGAGAACCTGAAGAGTCTCTGCATTGAGCAGTACATCGTACAGTTTCTCCTCTCCGTTATCGAATTGGAACTTATACCGAAATCTCAAAACATTCGAATCAGGTTCTAACATGAAAGCACTTTCCATGTGAATATGTCCATACAGCACCGCTTGACTCTAATGTAGTAACGAGAAACCGTATCTGCAATGAAAACTACAGAGGGGAGTCAAAATCCGCCGAAAAAGGGGAATAATATTTATATCGCACCATATTGGAGATGAGATATTTTTCCGCTACCTTGAAAACAAGCAACAGATTGCCGGGGAGGATGTACCGTCCAGCGTTGTTGCAGCAGTGTATTAATTCAATCCATTTCATATTCCAGGAGTGATGTATGAAGAGACTGATGTTTGTTGTTGCTCTCGCAATTGCAGTTCTTGTATCACAGAAGGTCATGGCTCAGGAAAAGCCTGCAGAAAAAAAGGCCGATAAGAAGACCGAAAAAGTTGTCAAGAAAGCTGTACACAAAGATAAGAAAAAGGAATGCACGCATGAAGAGGGTAAACCATGTCCAAAGTGCACGGTAAAAGAGAAGGAAGAATGCACAGAAAAGTGTGAAAAAGATGGTGCAATGAAATGCGAAAAAGAGGGCATGGAAAAATGTGCGATGGACAGCACCGCAAAATGCGACATGAAAGAAATGAAGAAAGACATGCAGAAAAAGCATCATAAGATGATAGAGAAAAAAGTAGAAATGAAGATAGAGGAAAAGAAGTAACTCTGTTTACGATTATTACCAAAGCAAAAGCCGTCCCGAGGAACCAGGACGGCTTTTATGTTGTACGCGGTGCCCAACGATGAAGCAGACTGTCATCTTTTTGAGCGTTGCTTTTCTACCTCGCTGGTTTGCCTTACAATGCGGGTGGTGTTCTGCCATTCTTCGTCCTTTTCACATCCCGCTGCTTGCGGGCGGGGAACAGCTGGTTAAGCGGCAGCAGAATCATTTTGCCAGTTTTTTACCGCCCCTTGTTGTCATTCGCTCAAGGAAATTGAAAAGATTGTGAGTCCAGAATAAGAGATATAATCCCGTGAAAAGATGAACAGAACCAATCACGAGGTTATATTCTTGGTTATATGAGGGGGGCCAATAATTTTCGAACCACCCAGTTAGAAAGTACATACATGGACCGACTGCTCCTATAACATACCAGATTCCTAAGAGTCGTGCACCGACAATAAAAATATCTTTTCTCACAGTTCCTCCTTGCTTTGTTCAACAAAGATGTCTGGATAACACATCATACTGAAAAGTCCGCCCCAACGGTTTCTTATGTGACATTACGGCGAATTCGTTTTTGATTTATTAAACTCCAGGAGTTCGATCGGTGCACCATCGTCAATGATTATAGCCACTTTTACCCCCTCGGATGGTGAACTCACTTCACAGCAGAGTGTCTGACCGACGAGTGCAGCCTCAAGATCGTCCACTTCAAAGGCGATGTGCGGAACAGTTCGAATGAGATCAGACATTTTACAATCCGGATCGAAACGCATCCACTCAACACCATACGGGCTACTCTCAAAACCAGAGACATACATCTTAAGATGCGGCAGATAGCGTTCATGTGAACGGGGAGTTGAAGTAGATATACCTATATGATGAAATCGCCAGCCTTGTTTGGCAATAACGGACGGCGGCTCATGGTCTTGACGTTTTTCATGCATAGTATGTTCTCCTGCTCATGTGGCTTAAAAGTGCTCCCTGCCTTCCCGCTTCGCGCGGCGAACAGTAAGCCGGCCGAAGGCACTTCTGCCTTTATAATATTCCTTTGAAATAGCACTCCAGCGGACAACCCGACAGGCAGATGACGACTTTCATGCTGCACTCCACAGGTAGGAACATTGCTTGACTCACTCAATCCCTGCGCGTTATCTTACGTCCTTCGTTTGAATGAAGAGAAGATTGACGATATGATCTGCTAACTCAATGCCTATGCCCATGAGTAAGCCGAGAAGTGCGCCGATCTTCAGATTTAAAAACATTGCATCGAGTATACGCGCTAAGTTCGAAAAGAGTGATGGAAGCGAATAGATGCTTAATACAACAATGATACAACAGTTCGCTAATCCGAGTACAACGACTGATGCACTAATTCTGAGTATTTCGTTTTTGATGAAGGGCTTCCGTACAATGATCAAATATACATAGACAGCGGCAGCGATGATGCACGTATAAGTCCCCTGGAGAATATATAACCAGGTTTGTCGCTCCGGAATTGAGCCGACGATGATGATGTACCACAAGAACAATAAAGCCAACCCTTCCCGATAGTATTGATCCCGGAATGCCGTAAAAGATATTCCCACAGTAATACCCGAGAGAAGGAATTGGAACGGCCAGCGTGTCGGCGTAAAAACACTCTCATGATAAATGAAAAAGGCAACGGCGATGATGAATCCAGAGATGGAAATGGAGCGAACCAAGGCTTGCTTTGTCGTTTCGAGACTTTTCATGATATGCGATGGTAATCGATTTTGAGATTCATGGTGAAATGCCGATCCGAATATTAACGAGCAGACGTGCGCGATGGTTGACCGGGAAAAAGGGCGTTACCTCCAATCCTCCGTTGAAACGGTTGCCGAGATTCACATGAAAATTTGTGTTGATTAATTGAACAATGTCGAGAAATAAAGAAATGGCAAATCCTCCGCCGCTTTTAGAAACATCGATTGGTGTGCTAACACCGAACGTGCCGATACCGATATTCACAGGATATCGGGAGCCGGTTTCGCCGTCGAGGAAGAAAAAACGCAGCATCGCGCTCGCATTTCCATAACTGACTGAATCTTCTTTTTCCGTATCATACAGCACTTTAGGAATGCCGAGAAAGAACGCGGTTTCCCACCGCTTTCCTTTGGCGCGATAATACCACGTGCGCTGCGTTGCGAAGCGGTGAGAGTATTTCGTGTATTCTTCATCAGGCATAACGCTGACTTTGACAACTCCCCAATCGAGCAAGGAATCGATATGAACGTCCACTGAATCGATTTTCCTCCTGCTGACGAAACCGAACGGAAGAATTTGCTGCGCGTACCATCTCATCCGCGTTTCATCGGAATCAGGCGTTGCTTCCTTCGCAAACGTGAACGCATACTGCGTTATCTTATCGTACACATCGCCGTCACGTCCGGTGAGCGTGGTGGTGATTTTAATGAACTGCGGTCCGTCCTCGTTACTCAGATTACTGCGTCGGAAGCCGATGACAAGATGGGACAATTCGGACTTCTCCAAAGCAACTGCAGAATTCTCGTCTGCACCTCCTTCCACCGGCGTAATACCGACAAATTTTGTGAGGGGAATGATCGGTCGCAGCACAAACTCGCCCCCAGATTCTTTTGCAGGTTTTAACGGTTGCGCCAGGAGAATGCCCGGACCGAGAAGGACTACTGCAAGGAATGCAATTTTCGGATACATGACCGGCCCCTTCCTTTAGTGCTTGATATCGTCAATCCCATTTAATTTCTTATGACCGAAGCTAACCTGTGGTCGAATTGAGGATTCCGCTGTAGCGAGAACTGCCAGCGTATAATTTATTCCTCCTTTGCGGGAAACTGCTCGCTATACACTTGATATACACTTACTCTTTTACCTTTCCCCTTTGAGGAAAGGGGAAATTGGTCTTACTTAACACATATTAAAAGTGGCCACGGAACATCAGAATACCAGCATAATTCAGGATGATTTCTAATAAATAATTTAGTGGAAGGACCACCGTCGAAATCTATAATGGTTAACTCTTTTTTAAAAATTCCTGTTGATCTAAGCATTTTACCCAGGTCCGCAAGAGTCACACGGTCTACAGTCACGATTACATAGAGTTCTTTCCTATCTACGGAGGCAAATGTTGTACGTAGAGCTTGTCTATTACCGTTGATCGATGAATTAATGCTTGCTGTATCAATTTCATTTTTCCAGATTATCAGCGGTCCGGTTTGAACAACTACATCATAATCTTTTGTTTTGTCGAGTTCGTTGAGGAAGAAATAGTCAACGATGTTCCTCTTACTACTATAGGCAAAAATCCGGGACAGTTGTCTATCATCTTTTATATTTTCATAAATTGAATCGTTTATCTTTAAAAAGCCTGCGTGTTTGTAGTGGAGGCCTAAATGGGCGGTAGAATCATCGTACAAAGCATCACAGAAAGATGAATTGACAACAAGAGAATAGTTGCTATCGTTAGCGATTTGCTCGAGAGATTTCAAAGGCCGTTGCGAATATATATATGATGAGATATTAGGAATTTTCACGACGGTTGTCATATACTTGTCGATCATGAAGATCGTCAGATTTCCCTCCTGTGCGATTCGAATATGTAGGGTCGTGTCAATATCAGCCTCGGTAAAGAGACTGGAATCCGTTCCGGGTGCATCTTTGCAGCCCAAAAGGATTGAAATCAATATTGCGCTGAGGAATAAACCTGTCATCTTCTTCATGGGTTTCTTTAAATGTTAAGGGTATGTCTTTTTATGCTATGACTACCAATCAGTACGGAGTTCTTCCCAAAAACTGCCTTGCTAAGAATGTTTAGATTATATTAAAAAATATGCCGACAGAGTCAAGCCTCATCGCTCCTTCGGCGAAATGAGGCCATGATTATGGACCGAACCATATACGTGCCACGCTAACTCTTTCCCTGTTCACCGGATCAGGCACATACGCCGGCGAGGCGGAAAATATTAGTTTCATAGTTTGTATCCAATTCCCAGATAAAACAAACAATATGATCGATTGGTCGTATTAGAATAATATTTAATTGAAAAATCCATGATAAAATCAGTAGAAAAAGTAACTATTCCCCCGCATCCCATAGTATAGGCAAAATACTTAACATGAGAAGGTTTGAGGTCTTTCGAATAGATAATGTATCTCAAATATTCCATCCGTCCATGAATGGTTCCCATATGTTCACTCACATAACCGCCACCAATATCAAAGTAGGGCTTTGCAAAACTATCAGATTGATCGATGACTCGTAATTCAACCATCATACGAAAAACATTTGAACTTTCTCCTGACGATGCAACGAAAACTCTTTCGGTGTCGGAAAACTCGCCAACGTGATAATATTTGTTGAACAAATAATGATTATAAAACACAGAAGGAGTAAGGTTGATCGACCTGGTCACATGAACATTTAAACGAACACCAGCATCTAAACTGGGTTTCCAATATTGTTCCAGAAGACTATTTCCAATATCCTGAGATACGTTAGCGGGGTAATGTATTCCCGTAAACACTTCGATCGTCGATTGTGTAAAAGCTGGAGCTTGAGAAAAAAAAACTATGATTATGTGGAGAACTATGAATCGATTCATTTGCCGTGTTTGCCGCCTAACGGATGATTGGATAGACTTTGTCTATGTTGTTGTGAGATTGAACAAGAATAATATCGAAGTATCGAGATTCCGTATCGCAATCCGCCGGTAATGGGTGAGCACAGGATGCCAGCTTTCCTCGCTGCCCTGCCCGTTCAAATATCTCTGTTCCTTCATACAAAATCAAGGTTGTAACAAAGAGTGCCAGTCAACGGTTTTCCAATAAATGACGCTAATGCTCAGCAAACTCTCTGATACCGAGCAACCATTGGTTGGATATGTTGAACTCCTTACGGAGTTCACGTCTCCCTCCTTGGTGTTGTTATAAACGTCAAACTCCTACAGAGTCAGACTCATCTATGAGTAAATTGCGACAATCCCGTAGGGATTGAACGTTTGTGATGTTCCTTTAGAAAAAGATCTCGAACTCCAGGTGAGTCCCATAGAACATCTATGATCAGGCAGATGTCGTAAAGCACACAGCTTGTTGAGCTTCCCAAAACGAAACAAAGAAGAAGGATTTGTTTGTAGATCTCCTTTTCGGTAGTTTATTTGGAATGAAGAGTGATGAATGAACAATGATAGACGAGATAAGAAAACGAATTACGGAAAGTGAGCCATTCCATCGGCTGATCAGTAAGGCTCAGGAGCTTTCGCCGGAATACCCGATGCATCTTCACGCCATCAGCGGTTCGCTGATGGCGTTTGCAGCCGTGCATCTCTTTGAATTGCGGCAGACGCACCTGCTGGTGGTTGTCCCGGACAAAGACCGCGCCGAGCAGCTCCGCGACGACTGTGCGCTCCTTCTCGGCGATGAGCCCGTTCAGCTTTATATTTCCGGACCTCCGCATCCCGCACATCTTCTGGATATGAGCGCTTCCATAGCACAGGTAGAAACACTGCGGGCTCTTTCAAGTTCAGACAAGGTACTCGTGATAGCTTCCGCTGAGGCAATGACGACCACACTCCCTCTTCCGAAGCAATTCGCCGAGCGCGCTATTGAATTGGAAAGAACAAAGGAATATCCATTTGAAGCCTTGATCCGGAAACTTACATCGCTTGGCTTTGAGAAGAAAGATTTCGTAGAAGAATACGGCGATATCGCGGTGCGAGGCGGTATTGTGGATATCTTTCCGTTTGTCGGAGACAATCCAATCCGCTTCGAGTTCTGGGGTGATACGATCGAATCCATCCGCGAGTTCGATGTCCTTTCCCAGCGCTCTATCCGCGAGTTACAGTCAGCGAGCATTGTGGCAAGGCTGGACAACGTGCAAAACCCCGATGCCGTAGAGCAGCCAATTGCACCGGACCCCTCAACGAGAGTCTCCCTTTTTGAATATTTAGACAAGAACGCCCTTCTTCTTATCGATGAACCATTGTTCATAGAAAAAGAAATCGAAGAACTCTTCCAGGAGGGGCATCAGCATATTTTCGACTGGAAAACTCTTGACAGGAAAGGATCCGGGTTCAAACGATTTTACCATTCTACGATTCGCGCCTCATCCGCTTCAGAAACCATAGATTTTCACGCCCTTCCCCAGCCGGCCATAGGTGGAAGTGTGAAGCGCCTGATAGAGCATCTTCAGAAACTGAACGGCGATGGTTCTTTGGTGTACATCGCATGCGACACAAAGAACGAAGGCAACCGCCTGAACGAACTGATTGAAGAAGAGTTGACGGCACCGGGAGAGCTAGCAGACCGCAGTCAGAAGATAGGAGGGAGAAGTCAGGAGTTAGAAGGTGGAGAAAATCTGCTGGACTATTCGGGAGTTGAACTCCCTCACAACGTAAGAGATGTGAGTTCCGATATTGAGAATGTTCTCCGCTTCCAAGATATATCTTCCGTCCAATACCAGATTCTTCCTGAAGCGATTCACTCGGGGTTTATCTTTCCGCCTGCACAGATCGCTATTTTCACGGAGCACGAAATTTTCGGCAGATTAAAACGCCGAGGCACAACGAAGCGGAAAAAATTTAAAGGATTTACGCAGAAAGAACTTCAACAGCTCAAGCGTGGCGATTTTGTGGTGCATCAGGATTACGGCATCGGGCGGTTCGCAGGTCTGCAGAAGATCAACGTGCGCGGTGTCGAAGCGGAAGTCATGAAGCTCGTGTATGAAGAAAACGATACACTGTACGTTCATCTGAACTTCGTCAACCGCGTACAGAAATATTCGTCGCAGGAAGGACACACACCAAAGCTCAACAAGCTTGGAGGAGCAGATTGGGACCGTCTAAAATCACGTGCGCGGAAAAAAATCAAAGACATTGCGCGCGACCTCATCGAACTGTATGCGAGACGCAAACACGAGGAGGGATTTGCTTTCGCCCCCGATACGCATTGGCAGAAGGAAATGGAAGCTTCATTCATGTACGAGGATACACCCGACCAGGCAGCATCCACGATGGATGTGAAACGCGATATGGAACAGATTCCTCCTATGGATCGGTTGATCTGCGGCGATGTCGGTTTTGGAAAAACGGAAGTCGCAGTACGGGCGTCATTTAAAGCTGTACTGAACGGCAAGCAGGTCGCCGTGCTTGTTCCCACGACCATTCTCGCGCATCAGCATTTCCAGACATTTATCGACCGGATTGGAAGGTATTCCGTCCGGGTCGAATCACTGACGCGGTTCCGCTCGAAGAAGGAACAGGTGGAGGTGCTTACAGCGCTGAAAGAAGGGAAGGTCGATGTTCTCATTGGTACACATCGATTATTATCGAAGGATGTCGTTTTCAAAGATCTCGGACTGCTTATTATTGACGAGGAACAGCGGTTTGGAGTCTCGGCAAAAGAAAAATTGCGCCAGTTGAGGGCAAGCGTGGACACGCTGACGTTGACTGCAACACCTATCCCACGCACCCTTCAATTTTCGCTGATGGGGGCGCGCGATCTTTCTCTGATTAATACGCCGCCGCGGAACCGCATTCCCATCCAGACAGAGATCGCACAGTTCGATCCTCTGCTTATACGAGAAGCAATTATGAAAGAACTGCATCGCGGCGGGCAGGTGTATTTTGTGCACGACCGTGTGCAGAACATTGATCTCATTCAATCGATGCTCGAAGATCATGTTCCGAAAGCGCGCTTCCATATTGCCCATGGGCAGATGAAAGGGCACGAATTGGAAAAAGCCATGATGGATTTCCTGGAAAAGAAGTACGATGTCCTTCTATGCACCAAGATCATCGAATCCGGCATTGACATTCCTAGTGTCAATACGATCATCATCAACCGGGCGGATCGGTTCGGGCTGGCGGAATTGTACCAGCTCCGCGGGCGGGTCGGCCGGTCAAATATTCAGGCATACGCCTATCTGCTCACTCCGCCGCTTTCCGTCCTGCCGCGCCCGACACTCCGGCGATTGCAGGCGATCCAGGAGTTCACCGAACTGGGTTCGGGCTTTAATCTTGCTCTGCGCGACCTGGAAATTCGCGGTGCAGGAAATCTCCTGGGAGGAGAACAGTCGGGATTTATTCTTGAGATGGGATTCGAGATGTACCAGCGTGTCGTAGAGGAAGCGGTGATGGAATTGAAAGATGAAGAGTTTAAGGATTTGGTGGACCGGAAATCCGAGGTGAGAAGAGAAAAGAAAGAAGTAGTGATCGAAACCGACATCGAAGCCCTGATTCCTGACTTCTATATTGAACATGACGCTGAACGATTAGATATTTATCGCCGGCTCTATCGATGCGTGTCGAACGAAGAAATCCAGACAATGCGGGGAGAACTGCAGGATCGTTTCGGCGAATATCCGGAGGAAGTGGAGCATTTGTTCCGTCTCATGGAAATAAAGATTAAAGCCTCGGCCATGGGATTCATCAAACTTGAATTGAGCGGAGACATGCTTGCTTTGCATTTTCCGCCGCCGGCAGAAATAATGTTTTATGAAGGGGATGATGCGCCGTTCCAGAAGATGATGGGACGTCTGTACGAACTGAAACCGTTCCATGCGCACCTGAAACAGGACGGCAAACAATTAACGTTGAATGCACGAATGAAAAGTACTCAGGAACAAAAAGAACGGTTGAATCAATTGCAGGAATTTCTCCATCAGCTTGCAACGAAGAGTTCTCCGTGATGATGCAATCGGGAAGCCATAAAATCACTAGATCGGAGATCGCGAATCTTCCCAACGCAGTAGGAGTCTATCTTTTTTACGGTGCAGAGGATTTGCTGCTGTATGTCGGCAAAAGTAAAACCATCCGTGCACGCGTACGGTCGCACTTCGCTGCCAGAGATGAGCGATGGCTGATAAAGCGGGTTCGCTGCATCGAAGCACGCGAGACCGCCGGTGAACTGGGGGCGCTTCTGCTGGAATCCCGGCTCATCAAGGAACTCCGGCCGATGTACAACGTCCGCTCGCGGCAGCCGCGGCGGATCATTATTGCGCGGCGTGTGGAAAACGAGCAGGGATATGCGACCGTTAAATTGGAGGCAGTTGATTATCTCGATCTCAGACCGGACGCACCGATCCTTGGCATCTTCAAACACAAAACACAGGCAAAAGAATTTCTCGACACAATTTCCAAAACGCACCGGCTGTGTTCAAAACTCCTGCGGCTGGAAACCTCCAGAGGGTATTGTTTCCCTTATCATCTCGGACAGTGTGGCGGAGCGTGCATGGGTGAAGAAGACGTTTCCGCATACAATGCCCGTGTCGATGCGGCATTTGAAGCGCGGCGTATTATTGCCTGGCCGTTCGACGGTCCGGTTACGATCAAAGAACATTCTCAAGATAAAAAAAGGCATGAAGTGTTTGTCGTTGACAATTGGTGCCTCATTGCCGGTCATCAGGGGAATTCTGTCCCCAGGAAAGTGAACGATCCCTCTGTGCACCGATTCGATTACGATACGTATAAGATTTTGTATTCCTATGTGATGGAGGAGAAGAAAAAAGGGAAGAGAACGAAACAAGACTGATGGATCGGATTTGTCTCCGATACGAGTGTTTTATTTCAGGAGGATCATCTGCTTCGTTTCCTGAAATTGCCCAACTTGTATTTTATAAAAATAAACACCACTGGAGAAGTGCGAAGCATTCCAAGTCACAGAGTACCATCCCGCACTCTTTATTTCGTTCACCAGGGTTGCCACTTCACGTCCCATCAGGTCATAAACCGCAAGTTTTACCAAACTCGTCATTGATAATTCGTAATTGATCACTGTTTCCGGATTGAATGGATTGGGATAATTTTGATTGAGTTGGAGTCCAAGCGGAAGAGAGCCTTCCGGGGAAATCACGCGAGAAGTTCCCCGCCACGACCAGCGCAATGCATCGAAAACGATGGGAACACCGGAAGAATCGCTTCTGTCTCCAAGACGGACTGAACCGCTGCTCCCCTGAAGGAAAGCGTATATTCCGAGAGATGTCCATGAATCAGCAAACGCACTCTGATCGATCTGGACATCATGAGTCCCGCCGAGAGCCGTGACCGTATAGTTCGCTTTGGCACGGAATCCGTTCGGGATATAGGCAAAGACCTCATAGTAACCTTCCGCGCTTATCTGCGGAGTCCAAACAGCATAACAGGTATCAGCAACGGTGGTGTTCTTATACCACAGATGTCCCTGATATCCCCGGGTAAGATCCTTCCAGAGGGTCATCGTTGCAGGTGCACGATTATGGAGATAAAACCCTGAATTGAACTGCAAATCATCAACCACAGTGTCCAAAATTGCCACAGGGGTGAACTGGGTTGCGATACACCATGCGACCTGTATCAGGTTCTGATGTCCGTTATTATACCCTGGCCAGTCATATTGAACATTTTTTCCGTAGTTGTTCTTGTATCCGAGATTCTTATCGCCGTAAGGATCGTTAAAAACAAACGTGTGTTCTTCCAAACCGACACCATGGGCAATGACGACATGTCCTGCAGTTGTCAATAAGACACACATGGTGAACGGGCGTCCCCCCTGAATTTCAGCAAGGGCTGAACTGTGGGGCGTCGCATCGGTCTGGCTGGCAGACATCCCGAAGATCTGGTACATCCCGGCCATGCGGGTGTACGGTGAACCGCTGGTCCATAGATATGCATGCATTCCCCATGCTGGAGCCGAGCTGTTATAGTAATTGGCAAAGTTGACACCGGCGAATTGAAATTTGTCGGCAATATAGCTTCCCCAATTGCTGTAGTGTGCCGGGATTCCGTACCGCGTACAGTCCGTCACCCATGTGGGCCATGGCGGTAGGATATTGTAATATGCAAGGACCATCACGCCAGCGGTCGCAGCGCAGGAGGAATTTCCATTGTGCCAGTCGGGGGTGTCGTAGACTTGATGGACATACGGGATGTCGAGCGTTGCGGTCTTGGAAGACTTTTGCAGCGGCTTTTCTTGTACAGAGATTGGAGTGATCACGGGAACCAGGTTCTCATCAGAAATAACCTGTATTGTTTCTAAAGACTGTGCCTCATCAAGGGACATAAGACACAATTGTCTGCGATCATATGTGTGATAAAGGACTTGATTGCCATCCGCTGAGATCTGCGGATCCATTTCACATACCTCCGGAGTGTTCGTCATACGGAGAACCGAGGATCCGTCATAGGTAGCGAGAAAAAGATCGGTATTGACAAGAGTACCATCTTTAATCTCTTTGCGGTAAAACACAACTGATCGTGAATCAGAAGTCCATGCAGGCGAAACTGCTTCTCCCAGTTGATATGTCGCCCCATCTGTCATTTCAAAGACAAAACCATTGCCGTTAAGGGCGTTGTAGAGAATCTTGGATCCATCCGGCGACCATTGGGGTGTGAAGAATCCGCCTGCGTTGTTGGTTATTCTTGTTCTCTTCCCAGTGTTCAGATCCAGAATCCAGAGCTGGTCGTCAGCATCATTGAAAGCAGCGGCCATGCCGTCCGGAGAGATCGGAGCGAGATTGGCATAGTAGCCCAAATTATACTCACGTTCAGATGTACCGTCGATCAGAAGGAGTTTTTCGCCCACCGTGAATGCATATTGTCCGTTGTTTGCAAAGCTGATCTGTCCAATCCGCTTTTCGGCGGAATGTACTGTCCGAAGAACATGGGTGGTCAAATCGATCATCGCCGGGGTCTGCAGCCCGTCCGTATCGATGAGCTTGTAACCAACACATCCGCCATCAGGTGAAAGTGAAAAAAAGAGACCACATCCAGGTGCATCAGTAAGTGTTTGAATCTTGCCGGATTGAACGAGATAGAGAGCCGATCCGAAATTATCTGTACAAACAATACCCTGGGAAGTCATCTTCGGCGATCGCAGATAGCCTTTCTCTTCCTGCGCGTACTGCGCAAGACCGACAGAGATACCAAACAGTAAAACAAACCATGAGCGAAAAACCATCTTCATCTCCCTTTGTTCCGGAAGTAATACTTGTTCTTATGTACTAAAAAATTTTCAGAATACATACTACCAAATGAGGGAAAAGAAACACTCTGCGACTGCCACATTCCTAAGCCTCCAACGTACTGAGAGTCTGACGCTACAATTTCCCGTCGATCATAAAGGTCAAGTTAAAAGCAAAAAAAGATTTGTTTCGGCTGTCATCAAGAACATGAACTGGAATAATATAGGAAATCGTAGAAGTAAGAACTCCGTGGCCGATCCGGAAATGACGGCAAAATAATGAGATTACAGATTTCTCACACCCTTCTTCCTTATTCCATGGAGGACACCAGGTAATCGGCTTGTATAAATATCCATATTCAATGCATAATTCTTTAAAAAGTTATGTTCACCTCTTGACAAACAGAGAAGGATTTCGTATTGTATAGAAGGATTATTTACTTAGATACAGTGAAGACGATTAACCATATTACCCCCAATACAGCACATGGCACCGTATCGGCATCCATGCTGCTGGCGGTTCTTCTGTCTTCGATTCATATTGTACCACTGACTCTTATTCTTACCCTCCCGCTTCTTCTCAGCATTATTATCGGCTGAGGAAGGCCAGAGGCGACGAAGCACACCGAAATCAGTTTCCCAAACATTCAGGTCTTGCAGCGTTCTCCTCTGGCAGAGGAAAACGTATGTTGCATTGTATTGTAAAGGATAGTCTTATGCGATCAGATATCATCAAAAAAGGATTCGAACGCGCCCCGCATCGGGCGCTTCTCCGCGCCACCGGCATAAGCGAAAAGGATTTTGGCAAATCGTTTATCGCTGTGGCCAATTCGTATGTGGATATCGTTCCAGGTCATGTCCACCTGCAGGCATTTGGGAAATTTGTGAAAGATGCCGTCCGCAAGGCAGGAGGTGTGCCATTTGAATTCAATACGATCGCCGTCGATGACGGTATTGCAATGGGGCATGCCGGAATGAAGTACAGCCTTCCCTCCCGCGAGCTCATTGCCGATTGCGTCGAGACAATGATCGAAGCGCATCAGTTTGATGGTATGGTCTGTATTCCGAATTGCGACAAGATTGTCCCCGGGATGGTTATGGCATCGCTTCGTGTCAACATTCCTACGATTTTCATTACCGGCGGTGCAATGAAAGCTGGAACAACACCGGATGGAAAAACCGTTGATCTGATTTCGGTATTCGAAGGAGTAGGCGCTCACAAAGCAGGAACGATGAGCGCGAAATGGTTGAAGGTGCTGGAGAAATATGCGTGCCCTTCGTGCGGATCCTGCTCTGGATTATTTACTGCCAATTCGATGAACTGCTTATTGGAGGTCCTGGGTCTTGCACTGCCGTATAATGGCACGGCACTTGCGAAAACAAAACAGCGTAATGATCTTGCCCGAGAAGCCGGTAAAACAATACTAAAACTGGTGAAGCAGAATGTCCGTCCTCGGGATCTGGTGACGCTGGATGCGATCGACGATGCTTTTGCGCTGGATATGGCGATGGGCGGAAGCACCAATACCGTTCTGCATACGCTGGCATTCTGCAACGAAGCAGGAATTGATTATCCGTTAGAACGCATCAATCACGTTGCTGACAAGGTTCCGCATCTAGCAAAGATCAGTCCCTCCGGTCCATGGCATATTGAAGATTTGCACAATGCAGGGGGCATTCCTGCGCTGCTGCATGAAGTGGGCCGAAAAGGGAGCAATCTACTGCACCTTGACCGTCCCACAGTGAGCGGTAAAACTATGCATCAGATTGTTGCCAAGGCAAAGGTAAAAAATGCTGACGTTATTCGGTCCGTAAACAATCCGCATTCCCAAACCGGCGGTCTCGCGGTTCTCTTTGGGAATTTAGCTCCGGATGGAGCGGTGATCAAGACGGCAGGAGTCTCTGTGCCTATGCGCAAGCACAGTGGTCCGGCGCGGATTTATGAAAGCCAGGAAGAAGCGTTATCCGGAATTCTTGCCAAAGAAGTCCAGGCCGGCGATGTCGTTGTCATTCGCTATGAAGGACCGCGTGGCGGACCGGGAATGCAGGAAATGCTCTCACCGACCTCTGCCATTATGGGAATGGGATTGGGCGAAAAAGTTGCACTCATTACCGATGGGCGTTTCTCCGGTGGAACTCGCGGTGCATGTATCGGGCACGTTTCACCGGAAGCTGCGGGAGGCGGTCCCATTGCGGCGCTGCAAGCCGGAGACATCATCGATATCGATCTCGATGCTCGTACACTCAATGTGCGGTTACGTGACGAAGAAATCCGTTCACGCATTGCGGCGCTGCCGAAATTTGCACCGCGCTCTACAAGCAAATGGCTCCGCCGATATGCGCACTTCGTGACTAGCGCCAGTACCGGCGCTGTGCTGAAGAGCTGAAATGTTTTTAAACAGACAATAATACAGGACAAAGAATATGACTGCGACAAAAATACACGACAATCATCAGGGTAAACTGATGACAGGAGCGGAGATATTTGTTCGGTGCCTTGTGGAGGAGGGAGTGGATATCCTCTTCGGCTATCCTGGGGGCTACATCATCGGTATTTACGATGTCCTGCACGATCTCACGCACATCAAACATATTCTCACCCGTCATGAGCAGGGTGCAACGCACGCTGCCGAAGGCTATTCCCGTGTGAGCGGCAAACCCGGCGTAGTGCTTGTGACCTCCGGTCCCGGGGCAACGAATACGGTTACCGGTATTGCCGATGCATATATGGATTCCGTGCCGATTGTGGTGTTTACCGGTCAGGTGACAACCAAACTGATCGGGAATGATGCATTTCAGGAGGTGGATATCGTCGGGATTACGCGTCCCATTACGAAGCATAATTTTCTTGTAAAAGATGTTGCTGATCTGGCAAAGACAATCAAGACGGCGTTTTATATCGCAACCACCGGCCGCCCGGGTCCTGTGTTGGTCGATCTTCCAAAAGATGTACTCACGGCAAAGACCATCTTCGAATATCCAAAGTCTATTGCACTGCGCAGTTATAATCCGACGATGGAAGGAAATCTCAAGCAGATCAAAAAAGCTGCAGAAGTGATTAATGAGGCAAAGAAGCCGGTGCTCTATGTAGGCGGCGGTGTGATGAGTTCAAACGCTTCTGCAGAAGTCAGGGCCTTGGCAGATAAACTTCATGCCCCGATTACCACCACGCTGCAGGGGCTCGGTGTCTATCCAGAGCAAAGTAAGTTATCCCTTGGCATGCTCGGAATGCATGGCACGTGGTATTCCAATATTGCGGTCAATGAATGCGATGTCCTTGTGGCGATTGGCGCTCGCTTTGACGACCGGGTCACCGGCAGGGTAGATACATTCTCGTTGAAATCGAAAAAGATTCATATCGATATCGATCCAACGGCAATCAGTAAAAATGTGCCGGTGGATGTTCCCATCGTAGGTGATGTGAAACGAGTACTGAAACATTTGATTGAGTACGTTAAACCGCTCGATACGAAGGAATGGCTGAAGGAGATTGAAGGCTGGAAGAAAGAACATCCTCTCCGGTATAAGCATGACGGGCATCTCCATGCCCAGCAAGTCATCCATACGTTGGGACAAGTGACGGACGGCGATGCGATTGTCGTATCGGATGTCGGCCAGTCGCAGATGTGGACGGCTCAATTCTTTAAATGGAAACACCCGCGCACACATATAACCTCCGGTGGATTAGGGACGATGGGATTTTCTCTCCCCGCTGCTATGGGTGCAGCGTTTGTGAAAAGTCATCTTCCAGTTGTCTGCGTTTGCGGCGACGGCGGCTTCCAGATGAATATTCAAGAACTAGCAACCATCGCGCAAAACAATCTTCCTCTCAAGATTTTCATCATCAACAATGGATACCTTGGTATGGTACGCCAGTGGCAGCAATTGTTCTGGAAGCGCCGCTACTCACACACTGAGATCTCGAGCCCGGATTATGTAAAACTCGCAGAAGCATATGGCATACGCGGTATACGTGTAACCTCCACAGATGAAGTGGAAACAGCAATCCGTACGGCAATGAAATATAATACCGGCCCTTTTCTGGTAGAGTTCATCGTCGTGAAGGAAGATAATGTCTATCCCATGATACCGGTTGGATTGACGGTGGCTGAGATTATGGATAATCCGGAACCGGTGGAGCAGTCAAATCCGGATCACAAGATGATGATTCACGCTAAAGGATAACAGAGTCGAGAGGAGAAATACATGGCAGATCAAAAACAAGGAAACAACGGATCAGAATCTTCCAAACAGCACACCATATCCATGCTGGTGGAGAATCATTTCGGTACACTCAATAGAATTGCAGGATTATTTGCGGCAAAGGGATATAATATCGACAGCCTGACCGTGGGACCGACCGAGGATCAGGCAGTTTCGAGAATGACGATCGTTACGCGGGGTGATGAACAGATCATCGAACAAATTCTGAAGCAGCTGCATAAGCTTATCGATACCATTAAAGTCGTAGATCTTACTTATGACACGTATGTGGATAGAGAATTGGCGCTGGTAAAAGTGCAATCAACACCATCAACGAGAATGGAGATCATGCAAATCTCTGAAATCTTCCGTGCGAAAGTGGTTGATGTCAGTCCGAAAACACTGACTATCGAAGCCACCGGGACAGCGCTTAAAGTCGATGCCATTATCAACATGTTGAAACCGTTCGGTATCAAAGAGCTGGCCCGCACGGGCCGTGTGGCCATCAAACGGGAATTTCAAGGGGAAGCGTAATGAGAGGCACGGGAAAATATTCTCAGCAGGAATGTGTACAATGATTCCGGCGGCAGCAAAAGGCTTTCCGTTGTACGATCCGCGCAATGAACACGATGCCTGCGGCATCGGTTTCATTGTCCATTTAAACGCAGAGCCGTCGCATGAAATAATCACGAAGGGGATCCAGATCCTCATGAATCTTGCGCATCGCGGTGCAAGCGGATCCGATCCCGACACAGGAGATGGTGCCGGAATAACCATTCAGATCCCGCATGCATTCTTTATGAAAGAATGTGCAAGGCTTGGTTTTTCGCTGCCGGGCGAAGGGGAATATGGCGTCGGAATGCTCTTTCTGCCTGTCGAACCTCAGCCGCGGTTCCAGTGCGAAGCAATTCTTGAACGCATTGTCCAAGAAGAAGGCCTCGGTATGCTTGGCTGGCGCGATACGCCGGTGGATGCCGATGCTATCGGTCGTGTGGCCCGCGTCTCGCAGCCGTATATCGAACAGATCTTCATTCGCTCTGCACCAGGGATGAGCCGTAATGAACTGGAGCGTAAATTGTATGTCATCAGAAAACGGGCTGAGTCAGAAATTGCTGCATCCGATATACACGACAAAGGATTCTTCTATATTCCATCATTATCGTCATGGACTATTATTTATAAAGGATTGCTAATCGCGTCGCAGATCACCCGTTTCTATAAGGAGTTGTCGGATCACGATACCATGAGCGCACTTTGTCTTGTTCATCAGCGGTTCTCGACAAATACGTTCCCGAGCTGGCAGCTTGCGCATCCTTATAGATATATTTGTCATAATGGTGAAATCAATACATTGCGCGGGAATGTCAACTGGATGCATGCACGCCAATCCGTTCTCAAATCGGATGTCTTCGGAACAGATATGGAAAAATTGATTCCGGTCATACAGCCGGGCGGGAGTGATTCCGCAGCATTGGATAATGCAGTGGAACTCCTCACGATGGGCGGACGCAGTCTCCAGCATGCCATGACGATTCTGATTCCTGAGGCGTGGGATGCTGATGCAGGCATGTCGCCGGAAAAGCGTGCGTACTATGAATACCATGCTTCGCTGATGGAGCCGTGGGACGGCCCCGCTGCCGTAGCGTTCACCGACGGTCGTGTTATTGGCGCTACCCTTGACCGGAACGGACTTCGTCCTGCACGCTATACTGTGACGAATGACAATGTGCTTATCATGGCTTCTGAAACGGGCGTCCTGGAGATCGAGCCGGAAAATGTAAAATATAAAGGATGTCTTGAACCAGGAAACATGCTGCTCGCCGACCTGTCGGAGAAACGTATTATTCCGGACGAAGAGATAAAGCGGCGGCTTGCAGAACGGCAGCCCTATGCCCAGTGGATCCGGGAAAATCAAATTCATTTAGACCAGCTGCCAGAACCGCCGCGCGAGTTTGGATTCAGTCAGCAGGATTTACTCAAGCGTCAGCGTGCATTCGGGTATACGGACGAAGACATTCGTATGATTATGACTCCGATGGCGGTCGATGGCCAGGAGCCAATAGGTTCTATGGGAACGGACACACCGCTGGCATGTCTTTCCGATAAACCACAGTCTATGTTCAGCTATTTTAAACAGAATTTTGCACAGGTAACCAATCCACCTATTGATTCGATCAGAGAAGAATTGGTCATGTCGCTGACGAGCTACATTGGGACAGAGGGCAACCTGCTGGATGAAACGCCGCAGCAATGCCACACCCTCAAACTGCCGGGGCCGATCCTCGCGAACCGTGATCTGGAAAAAATGCGGCGTGTTTCGCAAGGAGATTTTCTTGCAACCATGCTGCCGATGTTATTCCGAATAGACGGGGGTGAGAAGGAACTCGAACGTGCCCTTGATGGCCTTTGCCGGCGTGCATCACTCGCGATTAAATCGGGATATACGATTATTATTCTTTCTGATCGCGGTGTCGATGAAGAGTATGGGGCGATTCCGAGTCTGCTGGCTCTCACTGCAGTGCATAACCATTTGATCCGGGAGAAGACCCGTACACAGGTTGCCCTGATTGTGGAATCGGGTGAACCGCGCGAAGTCATGCATTTCTGCCTGCTCATTGGCTTCGGCGCCAGTGCGGTCAATCCCTACCTGGCAATAGAGACTCTTGAAGATCTCGCGAACCGCGGAAATTTTCCGGAGGGCATGACGTTTGAGAAAGCACTCAAGAACTATAAGAAAGCGGTAAATAAAGGTATCCTCAAAACAATGTCGAAGATGGGCATTTCTACCCTGCAAAGTTACCGGGGTGCTCAAGTGTTTGAAGCGATAGGATTGGGCAGAGATCTTGTCGATAAGTATTTCACCGGGATTGTTACGCGCATCGGCGGGATCGGGCTGGGCGAAATCGCAATGGAAGCAATGAGTAAAAACGACTTTGCGTTCCGGAAGATCACAAGCTCTGACCTAGAACTCGATATCGGCGGGAATTATCACTTCCGCACTCACGGGGAAAAACACTTTATCAATCCAACAACCATTACGAAGCTTCAACAAGCTGTGCGGCTCGAGGATACTCAAAGCTACAAAGAATATGCGAAGGAACTGAACGATCAGAGTAAAACCCTGTACAACCTCCGCGGACTGATGGAGTTCAAGAAAGGAACGAGAAGTGTTCCGCTCGAAGAAGTGGAGCCGGCAAAAGAAATTGTGAAACGATTTGTCACAGGTGCCATGTCGTACGGTTCCATCAGCAAAGAGGCGCACGAGACGCTTGCAGTTGCGATGAACCGGATCGGCGGAAAATCCAATACCGGTGAGGGGGGGGAAGACGAAGAACGCTTTACTCCGGATACCGATGGAAGAAACCGGGGGAGCGCGATCAAGCAGATCGCCTCGGCTCGTTTTGGAGTTTCAGCGCATTACCTTGTTCATGCGGACGAGATCCAGATCAAGATTGCACAAGGAGCAAAGCCCGGCGAAGGAGGACAGCTCCCCGGTCATAAAGTAGATTCGATTATAGCGAAAACCCGCCATTCGATTCCCGGCGTCGGACTTATTTCTCCTCCTCCGCACCATGATATCTATTCCATCGAAGACCTTGCACAGTTGATCTTCGATATGAAGAATGTGAATCCTCGAGCCCGCATCTCGGTAAAACTTGTTGCGGAGAACGGCGTTGGTACTGTTGCTGCCGGTGTGGCAAAGGCTCATGCCGATGCAATTCTCATCAGCGGTGATTCGGGGGGAACAGGCGCTTCGCCGTTGTCCTCGATCAAACATACCGGAATTCCTTGGGAGATCGGACTTGCGGAAGCGCAGCAGGTATTGGTTCTCAATGATTTGCGCAGCCGCGTCAGGCTGCAGACCGACGGGAAACTGCAAACCGGACGCGATGTTGCCGTGGCGGCTTTGCTGGGGGCGGAAGAATTTGGTTTTGCAACGATGCCGCTCATTTCCATGGGCTGTATGATGATGCGAAAGTGTCATCTGAATACATGTCCGGTCGGTATTGCGACACAGGACCCTGCGCTCAGGGCAAAGTTTACAGGTACACCGGATCACGTCATCAACTTCTTCTTCTTCGTTGCAGAAGAACTGCGTGAAATCATGGCGCAGCTGGGATTCCGGACAGTGGATGAAATGATCGGGCGTGTGGATATGCTGGAACCGAGGAAGGCAGTGGATCATTGGAAGGCGAAACATATCGATCTTTCTTTCCTTCTCCATCATCCTCCGGCTCCTTCGCGGTTCGGCCGTCGTCATCTTATAGCGCAAGACCATGGCCTGACCGATGCCCTTGATTATCAGTTGATCGAAATGACAAAGCAAGCTCTTGAGCAAAAGGTGACGGTGGAATTTTCGCTCCCTATCCGGAACGTGCATCGTGCGGTCGGCGCAATGCTCAGCGGAGAAATTGCCCGGCGGTATGGTTCAGCAGGGCTGCCGGATGATACCGTCAAGATTCTATTCTCCGGTTCTGCAGGCCAGAGTTTTGGTGCGTTCCTCGCGAAGGGAATCACCCTGTTCCTTGAAGGAGACGCAAATGATTATGCCGGAAAAGGGCTCTCGGGAGGACGGCTGGTGGTGTATGCCCCGAAGAAGTCTACCTTCAAACCGGAAGAGAACACCGTCGTAGGAAACGTTATTCTCTACGGCGCAACGAGCGGCGAAGCGTATATCAATGGAAAAGCCGGTGAACGCTTTGCGATCCGCAATTCCGGTGCAACGGCCGTTGTGGAGTCTGTAGGAGCACACGCCTGCGAGTATATGACGAACGGCGTTGTGGTTGTGCTGGGATCAACCGGGAAAAATTTTGCTGCCGGTATGTCGGGCGGTGTAGCGTATGTACTTGACGAAACTGGAGAGTTCTCAACAACATTATGTAATAAGACAATGGTGGATGTTGACCCGCTCGACGTAACGGATGAAGAGACTGTACGGCGATTAATAGAAAATCATCTTCATTTCACTGCAAGCCCGCGGGCGCGTCTAATCATGGATCAGTGGCAGACAACCATAAAGAAGTTTGTAAAGGTATTTCCTCATGATTATAAGAGAGTGCTGGCTGCTTCAAGAGAGATGGATGTGAACAAAACAATACCGGCGGTTCTTACAGATGAGGTGCCCCATGGGTAAACCGACCGGCTTTCTCGAGTATAAACGCGAAACACCCGCGCGCCGTCCGATCTCTGAACGAATACATGATTGGCATGAAGTGTATCAGGATTTTCCCGATGCGAATGTCCAGACGCAGGGAGCGCGCTGTATGGATTGCGGTGTTCCTTTCTGTCATCAGGGATGCCCGTTAAACAATATCATTCCTCATTGGAACGATCTCGTGTACAGGAACCGATGGAAAGAAGCCGTTCGGATATTGCATGCTACCAATAATTTTCCGGAGTTCACCGGTCGTGTTTGCCCGGCGCCATGTGAGACATCATGCGTACTAGGGATTAATGAACCTCCTGTCACGATTAAGGTGATCGAACGGGCGATTATTGATGCAGCGTTCCGCGAAGGATGGATACGGGCGGAACGGCCGGCACAGCGCACAGGGAAAACAATTGCTGTGATCGGATCCGGCCCTGCAGGACTTGCAGCAGCCCAGCAACTCAATCGTGCGGGACATCACGTGACGGTATATGAAAAAAGCGACCGTATCGGCGGGTTGCTTCAGTATGGTATTCCTGATTTCAAATTGGAAAAACACCTTCTGGACAGGCGTATTGAGCTGATGCAAGCCGAGGGAGTGGTGTTTGCGACGAAAGCGCATGTGGGTGTGAATATTGCAGCTGATGAGTTACAGCGCTCGTACAGTGCTCTGTTATTGAGCGGCGGGGCTGAGGCAGCGCGCGATTTGAAAATTCCCGGACGTGAATTGAAAAATATTCACTTCGCCATGGATTTTCTCACCCAGCAGAACAAACGTGCTGGCGGCATCGTCCTGGATCCGACGAAGGAAATACTGGCGACCGGGAAACGCGTCGTCATTCTTGGCGGCGGCGATACAGGGGCAGATTGTCTAGGTACGTGCCATCGTCAGAACGCTGCATCGGTACATCAGTTTGAGATTCTGCCCAAACCGCCGATAGACCGGTCACTGAGCACACCGTGGCCCATGTGGCCGATGCAATTGCGGACCGAAAACGCTCATGAAGAAGGGGGAATTCGTGATTGGTCTGTTGCAACAACGCACTTCGAAGGAAATGCCGAAGGAAATGTTGCGAAGCTCCATGCGGTGCGTGTAGGTCAGGCTCCCGAGTTCATACCGATTCCCGGAACAGAATTCTCCCTTGATGTCGATCTTGTGCTGATTGCGATGGGCTTCATAGGTCCCGTAAAAACTGGATTGCTCGACGAATTAAACGTGGCGTTGGATTCCCAGGGAAATGTTTCCACAGATGAAAATTATATGACGTCTGTACCGGGAGTATTCGCTGCAGGAGATATGAGGCGCGGTCAATCGCTGGTGGTGTGGGCGATTACAGAAGGAAGGAAAGCGGCACGATGCATGGATCTTCATCTGATGGGATTTTCGAATCTCCCATGAAGAAAAATAAAACAGGACAGAGCAAGCATTACGCTCGTCTGTGTCGGATGATTGAAAGAAAATAAGAATACTTTGAACAACATCATTTTATGGAAGGAATAGCACAATGGCGATTATCGATTTCGGTGGAAAAAAAGAAAAGATCGTTACCCGCAAGGAGTTTACACTGGCAAAGGCACGCAAGGTCTTGAAAAAAGAAGTTGTTGCGGTGATTGGGTATGGTGTACAAGGGCCTGCACAGGCGCTGAATATGAAAGACAACGGTATTCATGTCATCATTGGTCAGGCAAAAGAATTTAAAAAAGACTGGGATCGCGCTGTCAGGGATGGATGGGTTCCGGGCAAGACTCTTTTTCCCATTGAGGAAGCTGTACAGCGCGGAACGATTATCCAGATGCTCGTCTCGGACGCGGCTCAGCGGATTGTCTGGCCGTCAATTAAAAAGAATTTGAAACCGGGTGATGCGCTGTACTTCTCGCATGGCTTCTCAATTACCTATAAAGAACAGACCGGCGTTATTCCTCCGAAAAATGTCGATGTGATCCTGGTTGCGCCAAAAGGATCCGGTCTGAATGTCCGCCGCAACTTCCTGTCGGGCGCAGGGATTAATTCAAGCTATGGTGTATTCCAGGATGCAACCGGCCGTGCAGAAGAACGCTGCCTTGCCGTGGGAATTGCCGTCGGCTCGGGGTACTTATTCCCGACGACATTTCACAAGGAAGTCTACAGTGATCTTACCGGCGAACGCGGCGTGCTCATGGGCGCGCTTGCTGGTGTGATGCAGGCACAGTATGACGTGCTTCGCAAGAACGGCCATTCACCGTCGGAAGCATTTAATGAAACAGTCGAGGAACTCACGCAGAGCCTGATCCGGCTGGTGGATGAAAACGGAATGGACTGGATGTATTCCAATTGTTCCGTGACCGCCCAGCATGGGGCGCTCAAATGGAGGCCGATTTTCCACAAAGCCAATCTGCCGGTGTTCGAGAACCTCTATAGATCCGTGAAAACCGGACAGGAGACACGCGAAGTGATCCGCGACTGCGGCGGGAAAAATTATCAGAAGTATTTGGCGAAGAAGCTTGGTGAACTCCATAAATCTGAAATGTGGCGCGCTGGTGCCGCTGTTCGTGCCCTGCGGCCAAAAGAAAAAGCAAAGGATGTCTCCGGGAATGTCAAAGGAATCAGCGGACGCGGACAGAATTAATCTTGTTCGTGAGTCGAAAGCAAAGGGTGTGTTTTTCCACAAACGCTCCAGAGAAAAAATAATTATCTGTCAACAATCACGTAGATGAACGGAATGTTGTCTATGCAAAAGATCTCTTTATATGACACAACACTGCGGGATGGTACGCAGGGTGAAGAAGTATCATTCTCCGCTGAAGACAAGGTGAAGATTGCCAGGAAACTGGATGCCTTCGGCATAGCGTATATTGAAGGAGGATGGCCAGGATCGAATCCCAAGGATATGGAATTCTTTGAACGCGTCCGGAATATTCATTTTACACATGCAAAAATTGCCGCGTTTGGTTCTACACGCCGCGCCAAGAATCCTGTAGAAAAGGATACCAACATCCGCGCACTGTTAGATGCACAAACGCCAGTTGTGACGATCTTTGGAAAAACTTGGCTGCTCCATGTGAAAGAAGCACTCCAAATTACACCCGAAGAGAATCTTACCATTATCACCGATTCCGTGGCCTATCTCAAGAAGCATGGCAAGGAAGTGATTTATGATGCCGAGCATTTTTTTGACGGGTACAAACATAACAGCGCGTATGCACTCCAAACGCTGGCAGCTGCTGTACAGGCTGGTGCGGAAACCATTGTCATGTGCGATACAAACGGCGGAACCCTTCCCTGGGAGCTTTCGGAAATTATCCGGAATGTCCGGAAGAATGTCACGGCACCGCTGGGAATTCATACACATAACGATTCCGAAACAGCAGTGGCAAGTTCTCTTATGGCTGTGCGGGAAGGCTGCGTGCAGATCCAGGGCACGATCAATGGGTATGGTGAACGGTGCGGGAACGCAAATCTATGCTCTATCATTCCGGACCTGCAATTAAAAATGGGGTATCGCTGTATTTCAGATGAACAGTTGCCGCATCTTACCACTGTTTCACGGTATGTCAGCGAACTGGCAAATCTCAAGCATGCGAAAAATCTTCCTTTTGTCGGGGAAAGCGCCTTTGCGCACAAGGGCGGCGTACACGTCAGTGCCGTAATGAAATCAGCGCTGACGTATGAGCATATTGAACCGGAATCGGTGGGTAGCGTGCGACGCGTTCTCATTTCTGACCTTTCCGGAAGAAGCAATGTCATCTTCAAAGCAAAAGAATTAGGCATCCAGCTCGACGACGCATCTCCTGTGATTCAAAAAGTGGTCGACGAAATCAAAGAGATGGAACATTACGGCTACAGCTATGAAGATGCCGAAGGCTCATTCGAGTTGATGGTGAAACGGCACACGGGCGAGATGAAACAGTTCTTTGACCTGGAACGCTTTCAAGTGAGCATTCACAAAGATGCGTTAGAATCCGAAGCGCGTTCTGAGGCACTGATCAAGATTCGGGTCGGCGATGAAACAGAGATCACCGCCGCCGAAGGCGATGGCCCGGTGAATGCCCTGGATAGAGCGCTGAGGAAAGCGCTCGAAAAATTCTACCCCGAACTGCAGCAGATTCATTTGACGGATTATAAAGTGCGTGTGCTCGACACACAAAACGCTACTGCAGCGAAGGTCCGTGTACTGATCGAAACAGAAAACGGCGAGTCGGCATGGAATACCGTCGGAGTGTCGTCGGATGTTGTTGAAGCAAGTTGGAAAGCACTGGTCGATTCGATTAGCTATCATTTATTGAAGCACCGCTCAAGCGGTACCGTGTAATGCGTAAGGTTGTTCATCATAAGGAAGTCTGTCCATGATTATTGTCATGAAAGCCGGGGCAACCCAGCCGCAAATAGAACATGTATTCGAAAAAGTTCAGGAACTCGGATTCAAAGTTCATCCTATTTACGGCGAGCTGCGCACCGTTATTGCATGTATTGGCGATGAACGCGGTAAGCATCGGCTGCAGGCGCTGGACTCGCTGGACGGCGTCGAGAACGTTGTTCCGATCCTGAAGCCGTTCAAACTTGCTAGCAGCGAATGGCATGGCTCTCGTACTTCCATTACCATTCCTTCACCGGAAAAGGGAAAGCCGCCGGTGGTCATTGGTAACGGGACCTTGGTCGTGATGGCCGGGCCGTGCTCAGTGGAAACCCGTGAGCAAATTCTTCTTTCAGCAGAAGTAGTGAAAAAAGCCGGGGCAAAAATCTTGCGCGGCGGAGCGTTCAAACCGCGTACATCTCCCTACAGTTTTCAGGGTCTTGAAGAAGAAGGACTAAAGCTGCTGGCAGAGGCGCGAGAAAAAACAGGATTATTGCTGGTAAGCGAAGTGATTACACCCACCGATGTCGCACTGGTAGCAGATTTTATCGATATCCTGCAGATCGGTGCCCGGAATATGCAAAACTTTGTCTTGCTGAAAGAAGTCGGCAAGTTGAAAAAACCGATATTGTTGAAACGCGGACAGTCCAGTACATTAAAAGAATTGTTAATGTCGGCCGAATACATTATGGCACAGGGGAATGACCAAGTGATTCTTTGCGAACGCGGTATTAGGACATTCGAGGACTATACACGGAATACCTGCGATCTCTCTGCTGTGCCGGCGCTAAAAGAACTCAGTCATTTACCTGTCATCGTGGACCCGAGTCATGGAACCGGAGTGCGTAGTCTCGTCACTCCCATCGCGAAAGCAGCGGTGGCAGCCGGCGCCGACGGTTTGATTATTGAAGTACATCCGAATCCGGAAGAGGCTTATTCCGACGGGGCACAATCGCTGACACCGGATCAATTTAGCGTATTGATGGATTGGATCCGAAAACTTGCACAGATCGAAAATAAAAGGGTATAGGAGAACCTGACAATGGAAGATCGAGTATTTGTTTTTGACACCACGCTGCGCGACGGAGAACAGTCACCCGGCTGCAGTCTGAATATTGATGAAAAGATACGTCTTGCCCATCAGCTCCAGCATCTCCATGTCGATGTCATCGAAGCAGGTTTTCCGATTGCATCGGTTGGTGATTTTGAAGCGGTGAAACTCATCTCTGAAAAAATCAATGGCGCGACGATTGCTGCGCTTGCGCGTGCAATCAAGCCTGATATTGACCGGGCATGGGAAGCCATTCGCGATGCTGCAAAGCCGCGCATCCACACATTTATTGCAACCTCCGATTTGCATTTGAAGTACAAATTAAAAAAATCACGCGAGCAGGTATTAAAAGACGCAGTGTGGGCTGTGCAGTACGCCAGGTCGCTCTGTAACGACGTAGAATTTTCATGTGAAGATGCTTCCCGGAGCGATATCAATTTCTTATGCGAAATCGTTGAGGCCGCCATCAAAGCCGGTGCAACAGTCATCAATCTGCCAGACACCGTGGGATACGCGATTCCTGACGAGTATGGTGCTCTGTTCCGAACAGTGCGTGAACGTGTTCCCAATATCGAATTTGCTATTCTCAGCTCCCATTGTCATAATGATCTTGGACTCGCGGTAGCGAACTCTATTGCCGCAGTTCAAAATGGTGCACGTCAGGTGGAGTGTACGGTTAACGGCATTGGAGAAAGGGCCGGGAACGCCTCCCTTGAAGAAATTGCCATGGCGATCAAAACGCGCAGTGAAAAACTCGGCCTCCACACTCATATTGACACAGAGGAAATATATAAGTCCAGCAGACTTCTGAGCAGCCTGACAGGCATGATGGTGCAGCGAAATAAAGCCATTGTCGGCGCGAATGCGTTTGCCCATGAAGCAGGAATTCATCAGGATGGAATGTTGAAAAGTCCCATCACTTACGAAATTATGACACCGCAATCGGTGGGGATCAAACACAGCACATTGGTGTTAGGAAAACATTCGGGGCGGCATGCATTGAAACAACGGTATGCAGAATTAGGATACCAATTGTCCGACGAAGAACTCCAGAGCGCATATGAACTCTTCTGCAGTATCGCTGACCAGAAGAAAGAAATTTACGATGAAGACCTCGAAGCGATTTTAGAAGCGGGCGTCAGCTCAACGGAAGAGGTTTATCATCTCGTGAGTCTGCAAATTTCCAGCGGCACGAATCTTCGTCCGACGGCGACGATCGAACTGCGGCAGGGGGAGCAAGTCAGCGTCGACTCTGCAACGGGCGACGGTCCGGTGGATGCGGCGTATAAAGCGATCGAACGTATCACAGGTGTGGTCGGCAAACTGACGGAATATTCCATCAAGTCGGTACATTCCGGTCATGATGCTGTTGGGGAAGTGTTTGTCCGGGTCAATTTTAACGGCGTGCTGTTTAATGGCCGCGGAGCAAGTACCGACATTATCAACGGAAGTGTCCATGCATACCTTGAGGCACTCAACCGTGCACAGGCATCAAAGAAACGAATAGATGAACAGCAAAAGAAGATTCTCCCGACGGACAGTATTACCGTCTAAAGGATATTCGGAAACCTGTCAAACAAATGGAAATACACTATGGCTCAACCACGGACGCTCTTTCAGAAAGTATGGGAACGGCATGTCGTCGCTCAGGAATCGGATTCTCCCGCCGTTCTCTACATCGACCTGCATCTTATTCACGAAGTCACCTCACCGCAGGCATTTGATGGTTTGCGCCGCCGCGGCTTGAAAGTCCGCAGGCCTGATCGGACGGTCGCGACGATGGATCATAGTATTCCAACACTTGACCCCTCGATTCCTTTATCCGATCCGCTGGCTGCAAACCAAATGCATCAGCTCGAAATCAATGCGGAAGAGTTTGGAATCCGTTTGTACGGAAAGAATCATCAACAGCGGGGTATCGTCCACATCATAGGACCGGAACTCGGATTCACACAACCGGGTATGACGATTGTGTGCGGCGACAGCCATACCGCAACCCATGGTGCGTTTGGTGCTCTTGCCTTCGGCATTGGTACCAGTGAAGTGGAACACGTATTGGCCACCCAATGTCTGCTGCAGCGATTGCCGAAAACGATGGAGGTCCGCATTGAAGGAAGACTCACTCCTGGTGTTGCAGCAAAAGATATTATCCTCGCATTACTGGCGAAGATCGGTGTCAGCGGTGGGACAGGGCATGTGATCGAATACACCGGTTCAACAGTCCGTGCGTTGACGATGGAAGAACGCATGACCGTGTGCAATATGTCCATCGAAGGGGGTGCACGTGCCGGTATGATGGCGCCGGACGATGCGACAATGGAGTTCCTCGCTCATCGGGAGTTTGCACCGAAAGGAGAGGTATGGGAAAAGGCCATGACGTACTGGCGCTCCTTGCCCACAGATGCGGGTGCGGTGTACGATACAACGGTAACACTCGATATCTCTCACCTTGAACCAATGCTGACCTTCGGCACGAATCCGGGTATGGGTTTGCCGGTCACTGGACGCATTCCGAATCCCTCGAGTTTGAATACTGTGGCGGAAAAACAGACATTGGAAAAAGCACTTGAGTATATGGGAATGAAACCCAACGAACTCCTTGCCGGAAAAAAGATCGATGTCGTCTTTATCGGCAGCTGTACGAATGCCCGTCTGTCGGATCTTCGCGATGCAGCTCGCGTTTTTCGGGGGCGAAAAGTCGCACCGAACGTACGAGCACTGATTGTTCCCGGTTCGCAGGAGATCAAGAGGCAGGCAGAAGCAGAGGGATTGCATACAATTTTCAAAGATGCCGGTGCCGAATGGCGGGAATCCGGTTGCTCCATGTGCATTGCTATGAATGGCGATGAGATCAAAGCGGGTCAATATGCAGTTTCTACAAGCAACCGGAATTTTGAAGGACGGCAAGGTAAAGGGGGACGGACACTGCTTGCCTCACCTTTCACGGCGGCAGCAGCTGCCGTGACTGGAAAAATCACTGATGTTCGAACATTAATGAATTCATAAGAGAACACTATGGCTACATTTACAAAACTAACTTCACGTGTTGTTCCATTGCTCGTCGATAATGTTGATACAGATCAAATCATTCCGGCCAGGTTTCTCAAGGTCACCGATAAACATGGGCTCGGGGAGAAACTTTTTTGCGACTGGCGATATAACGCCGATGGTTCACTGAAACCAGATTTTGTTTTGAACCAGCCTCAACACCGCGAATCTCAGGTGCTGCTGGCGGGAGATAATTTTGGCTGCGGCTCGTCGCGCGAGCATGCACCGTGGGCACTGACGGCATTTGGTTTCCGGGCGGTGGTCAGCACCACGATAGCAGATATTTTTCGCAGCAATTCCATGAAGAATGGATTGCTGCCCATCATCCTGACACCGGAGAAGCACCAGCAGCTGAAAGATGAAATTCTCAAGTCTCCGCATGCAGAAGTCACGGTAGATCTGGAACAGCAGTTGATTACCTTTCCATCAGGCACGAAAGCGGAATTTCCCATTGATCCGTTTTCAAAGTTCTGCCTGTTGAATGGAGTAGACGAATTGGAATACCTCCGCCGGTTCACAAAAGCAGTCGAGCAGTATGAAGCAGAGCACGCAGGATAACGGAGAGAAGAATGCAAACAAAGGAAAAAGAAGTGATACACGAGCACGAAGAACATCATCACATCGACCAGCCGATAGCGATTATTGGTGCGGGGAATATGGGTTCGGCATTGATAAAGGGGATTATCAATGCAAAATTGACGCCTCCGAAAAAGATCACCGTCTGTGACATCGATAAAGAAAAATTGCACGCCCTCACAGCAGAGTGGAAAGTGCGTTCGACGTCCAACCCCAAGGAAGCCGTAGCAGAATCCGACATTCTTCTCCTCTGCGTGAAACCACAGACACTCCCAAGTGCACTGGAAAGTTTCAAGGGATCTATTCGGTCAGATCATCTGGTTATTTCTATTGTGGCCGGTGCTCGGATTGCATACATTCAGCAAATGCTGGGGATGCAGCTTGGCATTGTCCGTACTATGCCGAATATCGCTGCAACGGTCGATGAAGGAGCAACAGCTCTGGCATTCGGTCACACGGTAAGTACTTCCCAGCAAAAGATCGCAAAATCTATCTTTGAAGCAGTCGGAGATATTGTTATTGTTCCGGAGAATCAACTGGATGCGGTGACAGGACTCAGTGGCAGCGGTCCGGCATACATCTATATGGTGATTGAGTCACTTGTCGATGGCGGCGTGAAGATGGGGCTTCCTCGCGATGTTGCATTAAAACTGGCTATTCAAACGGTCCTCGGCTCGGCGAAATTGGCGAAGGAATCCGGTTTGCATCCAGCAATTCTACGCGATCAGGTGACGACGCCCGGCGGAACGACCATCAATGCAATCCACGAATTGGAATCCCATGGACTCCGCGCCATGCTCATCAATGCAGTTGTTACAGCGACGCGCAGGTCGGAAGAATTAAGTACATTATTGAATAACGAATAGGGTGAACGGGAGTTTTTTAAAAGTGAATGCAAACATCGTAATTCTGCCGGGTGACGGCATCGGTCCTGAAGTAACGAATGCCGCTATGCAAGTCTTGACACTGGTTGCATCGAAGTATGGACACAGCTTCTCTTTTTCTCCGCATCTTATCGGCGGTGCATCCATGGACAAACATGGCACAGCACTCACTGACGAGGCACTTGCCGCCTGCAAATCATCCAAAGCGGTGCTGCTGGGTGCTGTGGGAGGTCCTCAATGGGATAATCCGACAGCGCCGGTGCGTCCTGAGCAAGGATTGCTTGCAATTCGGAAGGGGCTTGGTTTGTATGCCAATCTACGCCCCGTGAAATTATATCCATCGCTGATCAATGCTTCTCCGCTCAAGCCGGAATTATTGCATGGGATCGATCTTCTGGTTGTACGCGAGTTAACCGGAGGATTGTACTTTGGCCAGCCCAAAGGTCGCAAGGAAGTGAACGGACATGTCTGCGCTGTCGATACTATGGAATACTACGACTATGAAATTGAGCGTATTCTTAAATTGGCTTTTCAGCTTGCGAGTGATCGGCGGAAAAAAGTAACCTCGGTGGATAAAGCAAATGTTCTGGAAACCTCACGGTTGTGGAGGCAGACTGCTGCTGCGATGGCAGCTAAATATCCGGACATTGAACTCGAACACATGCTTGTCGATACAGCGGCAATGCGTCTGGTCACGGCGCCGCGTTCATTCGACGTCCTGGTAACAGAGAATACTTTTGGCGATATTCTTACCGATGAAGCTTCCATCCTTGCCGGCTCGATGGGCATGCTTCCATCGGCATCACTAGGGGATGGAGGTCTGGGATTGTACGAGCCGATTCACGGTTCTGCTCCCGATATTGCGGGAAAGGGAATTGCCAATCCTATCGGGACGATTCTCAGTGCAGCGCTCTTGCTTCGGTATTCGCTGCTGCTTGAGCAAGAGGCTTGTGTTATCGAATCGGCGGTGGAAACCGCGATTGCAGAAGGCAGCAGGACACGCGATCTTGGCGGAGCATGTTCCACAGAAGAAATGACAACAATCATACTCTCAAAACTCGCGCAGTTGCGATAATCGTTTTTCTTTCTTATGGTATAACCCATGAGTGACACTCACATCCCATTTGTCTTGCTTGGTTTGGGCCCTGTGGGGCGGACATTGGTCCGTCAAATTCTTGATACACACAAGACCGTCGCGCAGCGCACCGGCGTTCAGTTCGTGCCGGTCGGCATTGCAGATTCCTCCGGTCTGATGTGGGAGAAGAATGGCTTTCCTGAAGTAATGTTACGCAGAATTCTTCGCGATACAGACGAACGTCATCCTCTCAACAGCGTTTCCGATGTTCATTCCCTTGAAAACCTGAACATGACGCTGAAATCTGACACCATCATTGTCGATGCAACGCACTCCTTCGACACGGTCTCTCTTGTCAAGGATGCATTAGAAACCGGATGTGGAATCGTCATGGCGAACAAAGTTCCGCTGGCAAACGAATGGCACCATGCGAAAATGTTCTATGATAACCCGCTGATACGGTATGAAGCCACTGTGGGTGCCGGATTGCCGATCATTTCCACGTTGCGTTATCTGCTGGATACAGGAGATGAAATCACCAGTATCGAAGCATCTGTTAGCAGCACACTCGGATTTCTCTGCACGGCTTTAGAACTTGGTATTCCATATTCTGTCGCTGTCGAGAACGCGAAGAGTATGGGATATACCGAACCGGACCCGCGCGATGACTTAAGCGGGTTTGATATAGTACGAAAAGCCCTCATTCTTGCACGTACCGCGGGCTGGCCGCTGGAAATGAACAACATGACATCCGAGCCGATGTACCCGGCCGCGTTATCATCGGGAACGGCGGAAGAATTTATGGCCGCACTTCCTTCCTTAGATGAAATGTATGCGACACAGGTGCGGTTTGCACAGAGCGAAGGGAAAAGCCTTCGCTACGTTGCACATATTACGCCAACGGGCGGCCGTGTCGGGTTGATGTCTGTTGCGCAGGAAGGGCATAGTGGTTCCAAGAGCGGCCCAGCGAATTCAGTCGCCATTTTCACGCATCGCTATGCTGAAATGCCGCTGGTTATTTCCGGTCCCGGAGCTGGCCCTGAGATCAAAGCCGCTGGCGTGATGGAAGATATGCTGCAGCTGGCAAACATTTTACATAATGGTATGCTTTCCCCATCTCGGTGAACATGAGAGAACAAGTATGTCGATAAAAAAAATATTGAAATTCGGCGGATCCTCTGTCGCAAGTCCGGAACGAATTCGCTCCGTTGCATTAATCATTCTCGAGGCAGCGAGGAAAGAACCTGTGCTCGTGATCGTCTCTGCCTTTCAAGGTGTCACGAATGATTTGTTGGAATGCGCCCGGCTGGCTGAAGCCGGCAATAAAGAATTTCAATTGCTGTATAAAAAAATAGCGGATCGGCATCTTGATGCTCTCGGTGTTCTCCATCAAGGGAATCCGCCGAAACGTGTTCTGGAGGAGCTGCAGACATCACTCACAGAACTACGTGATGCATTGCAGGGGATGTACCTCCTGCGGCACAGCGCACCGCGTGCACTCGATATCACGGCAAGCTTTGGAGAACGATTTTCCGCTATGATTATCGCATCGTTTCTTCACCGTTCACATCCTGCAACGTTCGTGGATTCACGTGAACTCGTAAAAACGGATGACAAGTTTACGAAGGCTGCTGTTCAGTTCGATGCGACCAACCGGGCAATACAATCGTACTTCAGAAAACTGGCTGGCGGTTCCGGCAAGAAGACAATTCCCATTGTAACAGGGTTCATCGGTTCGACATTCGACGGTCTCACGACGACGATTGGAAGGAATGGTTCCGATTATTCTGCCGCTATCTTCGGGGCGGCTTTGAATGTTTCCGTGATAGAAATTTGGACTGATGTCGATGGCATTCTCAGCGCCGATCCGCGCGCTGTGCCTGCTGCTTTTGTTGTACCGCAGATGTCCTACGAAGAAGCGATGGAGCTTTCATACTTTGGAGCAAAAGTTCTCCATTCCTCGACTATTGCACCGGCCGTTGCAAAGCGGATTCCTATCGTCATCAAAAATACATTGAATCCAACCGCTCCAGGTACGCGTATTTCCCATCATGTCGATCACTGGGAAAGCGTTGCGAAAGGAATTACCTCCGTAGATGCCTGTACGCTGCTGACTCTGCGCGGAATGAATATGGTCGGGGTGCCGGGAATTGCCCAGCGGTTGTTCCGGGCACTCGCTTCTCACCATGTGAATGTCATTCTTATCTCACAGGCTTCCTCTGAACATACGATTTGCTTTGCCATCAGCACATCCGATGCTGCTGCCGCAAAGAGAGCGGTCCATGAAGAATTCCATTATGAACTTCAATCGAAGTTGACATCGCTGGACGAAAAGACCAGTCAGACTATCGTTGCGATCGTCGGCGACGGGATGAAAGGAACGCCGGGCGTGTCGGGAAAAGTATTCCAGGCGATCGGCCGTAATGGTGTGAATATCTCCGCTATCGCTCAAGGTGCTTCAGAAAGAAATATCTCGTTTGTTATTGATGAGCGGCAAAAAATATTAGCGTTGAATGTTATCCATGAAGCATTCTTTGAACCCAGGAAAAAGCTTGGTGTGATTCTGATCGGTCCGGGAAATATCGGGGCTGCACTCCTTCGGCAGATCCAGCAGCAGCACTCGTTCCTGCAGTCCAATGGATTTGATGTGCGTGTCTGCGGGATTGCCAACAGCAAGCGGTTCATTCTCTCGTCGGCAGGGATAAACCTGAAACACTGGAAAGATGAACTCGGCCGGTCCCCCCAGAAAATGGATCCGGCTGAATTCCTCCGGCAGCTTTCACAAATTCCGTTGACAAACGCCGTTGTGATTGATTGCACGGCAAGTTCGGAAATCGTCGACCTGTATGAAAACTTTGTCCGGTTGAATATGCATATCATCACACCGAACAAGCGGGCTAATGTTCTGCCATGGCGACGATATAAACAACTGACGGAACTGCTGAAAAAACGGCAGAAATACTTTCTCTATGAAGCAAACGTAGGTGCAGGGCTTCCGATTATTTCCACGCTCAACGACCTCATTGCAAGCGGTGATCAGATCGTAAAGATCGAAGGAATGTTTTCCGGAACGTTCAGTCATTTGTTTAATTCTTTTAACGGTACACGTCCCTTCAGTGCATTGGTGCAGGAGGCGCTGGAATTGGGGTACACTGAGCCGGATGTGCGGGAGGATCTTTCGGGAGATGATGTGGCCCGCAAACTCCTTATCCTTGCGCGTCAGCTTGGATTGAAAATGGACATGAAGCAGATCAATGTTGAAAATCTTGTTCCTCCAGCCCTCCGTCGTGGATCATTTTCAAAAGGCTTTTTCCAACAGTATGCAAAATATGACGAAGCGATAAAACAAAGACTGGATGCAGCCCGGGCGAAGGGATCGGTGCTCCGGTATGTAGGAGTGCTTCAAGGGAATGCCGCCGTTGCAGGCATCAAGGAAATTCCTACCAGTCATCTGTTTGCATCGACGAAGGGGAGCGATAATATTATCGCCTTTACTACGCATCGTTATGCACGCACACCGCTGGTCGTACAGGGACCCGGCGCCGGCGCCGATGTGACGGCCATGGGTGTGTTTTCCGATCTTCTCAAATTGCTCCATTATCTCCCTCATTAGATGAAACCGAAAAAAGTAACGGTTTTTGCTCCGGCAACGATTGCAAACCTCGGCTCTGGATTTGATGTACTTGGCCTTGCAATTGAACAGCCGGGTGATTTTGTTCTTGCTGAACGTCAGCGCAACCCTGAGTTAACTTTTTCTCTTCGTACAAGACAAAACGATGTTCCTGCCGATGCCAAGACAAATGTTGCTGGTCATGTCGCCAGGCTCATGCTCAACGAATTTCGACCCCCGTTTGGTATCAGAATGATTCTGGATAAACGAATGCCTATCGGTTCCGGGCTTGGCAGCTCAGCGGCAAGCAGCGTGGCATCGGTGGTGGCGGTGAACGCGCTGCTCTCGAAACCGTTCAAGAAAACTGATCTTCTTCGGTTTGTGATAGAGGGAGAACGGATGGCATCCGGAACGCCGCATGCGGATAATGTTGCGCCTTCGCTGCTGGGAGGAGCTTGCCTGGTACGAAGCTACGAACCGCTTGATGTGATCTCGATCCCCATTAAAAATTCTATCTCGTGGGTCGTAGTTCACCCGCACGTTGTTATTCGGACAGAAGATGCGCGCAGTATATTGCCTAAAGCAATCTCACTGCAGACTGCCATCCGTCAATGGGGTAACATCAGCGGACTAACAATTGGATTGGCTGCCGGTAACGCACAACTCGTGGGTAAATGTGTTGCCGATGCAATCGCTGAACCTGTGCGGGGGAATCTTATTCCCGGTTTTTATGAAGTCAAAGAAGCTGCGCTGAAGGCAGGTGCGTTCGGCTGCTCCATCTCCGGTTCCGGTCCATCGATGTTTGCCGTGACGGCTTCCACAGCTTCGGCGCGCACCGTTGCCGCCGCGATGAAGAAAACGTTTTTGCACGCTGCAGGAGTTAAATGCGATGTCTATATTTCCCGCATCAATCAGGCAGGTGCAAAGATTATGAAGGAAAAAAACGGATGAAGACTGCCAGCCGATCAAAAACTCAGGCGGTTGAAAGTGAAAATTTGCAGCGATGCTGGCTGGCATGTATTCACGGATGCAGGAAACGATATTCGATCTATGATGTCGTCTATCGCTGCGAGGATTGCGGCGGCTTGCTGGATGTAGAACACCAGATGAAAGCACTCGCCCGTAGAAGTGCACCGTCGTGGAAAAAATTGTTTGAGGACCGAACCCACACCACCGTGTGGCCCTACAGCAGCGGTGTATGGGGAAAGAAAGAATGGGTGTGTCCCGAGATTGCAGACGAAAATGTTGTCTCGATGTACGAAGGGCATTCGACCCTTTTTCGAGCAGAACGAATGGGAAAAGACATCGGTCTCCCCGATCTGTGGGTGAAATTGTGCGGCAACAGCCATACCGGCTCATTCAAAGACCTAGGCATGACGGTGCTCGTTTCTGTCGTCAAGCAGATGATTGCCGATGGAAGGCATATTCGTGCAGTTGCCTGCGCCTCCACCGGTGATACATCGGCGGCCCTCTCTGCATATGGTGCTGCTGCAGGAATTCCTACGATCGTCTTCCTCCCCAAAGGAAAAATTTCCACTGCACAGCTTGTTCAACCGATTGCGAATGGCGCAGTGGTGCTTTCGCTCGACACTGATTTCGACGGCTGTATGCGTATCGTGGAAAAGATCACTGCGGATACATCAATCTATCTTGCCAACTCAATGAACTCTCTCCGGATAGAGGGTCAGAAAACAGTAGGAATCGAGATTGTGCAGCAGTTCGACTGGGAAGTTCCGGATTGGATCATTATTCCTGCCGGTAATCTGGGAAACGTCAGCGCACTCGGCAAGGGACTGCTGATGATGCGTGAGCTTGGGCTTATCAAGAAATTACCCAGGATTGTGTGTGCGCAGGCCGCAAACGCGAATCCTTTGTACCTGAGTTTTCAAAATGGCTTTCAGAAATATGAATCGGTGAAAGCGAAAACGACGCTTGCATCGGCTATCCAAATCGGTGCGCCGGTCAGTTATGAACGCGCCGTGAAAGTGCTGCGGGAATTCAATGGTATAGTCGAACAAGCTACAGAAAGCGAATTAGCTGATGCGGCCGCCCATGCTGACCGCACCGGACTCTTTACATGCCCGCAAACGGGTGTTGCTCTTGCAGCGCTACAGAAACTTATCGATCGCAAAGTGATCAAAACAAAAGAGCGTGTGGTGGTCATCTCAACGGCGCACGGCTTGAAATTTTCGCAGTTCAAAGTGAATTACCACAAACAAACTCTTGCCGGCATCAAAGCCCGGTATCCGAATCCTCCTCTCATGCTTCCTGCTGACCTCGATGCCGTCCGAAGTACTATCGACCGTGTTCTAGGAAAGTCCTGATCTCATAAAAGAACTCTCCCCCTTGTCGAAGGGGGGGAATTTATTCTTTACACTGAGAAGAATTGACTTTCCTCTCCTGATTTGATAAGTTATTCATGTCGTTGTACCGATTTTCGTTAACATGCCTTTCATGATTCCGGAGGTGTTATGAATACTTCCTGAACTCATCCCCTCATTCGCATGGCTTCTCTCTTGAACCATGTCAATGCGAGCGTTTCGATTTCCATGGACTGCATTCCTCACTCTGTCAGAACAGGGGGTCGGTATGATACTCAAGAAGCTTGTTGAATTCCTCGATTCGAATAATGTTCGATACACCATTCTCACACATTCACCGGCTTTCACAGCACAGGAAATTGCCCACCAGGCACATATCTCTGGAAAGGAGATCGCAAAGACTGTCATTGTCTGGATGGACGGAGCGATGGTCATGGCTGTTCTGCCGGGATCGCACATCATAAATTTTGCTCACCTGCAGGAACACAGCGGAGCGAAAAACGTCGAACTTGCCGGCGAAACGGAATTCAAGGATCGCTTTCCTAACTGCGAAGTCGGTGCAATGCCCCCATTCGGCAACCTGTTCAATATGCCTGTCTATGTCGCCAGCGCGCTGAAAGAGGATCGGGAGATCGCTTTTAATGCGGGGAGTCACCGTGAGCTTGTGAAGATGAGCTATACAGATTATGAACGGCTCGTGAAGCCGGTAATTGCTTCCTTCACGATTCCGAGAAAAACAACTCTGGAATAATGAAATTCCTATGGTGAAGACCGCAGGCAAGAGATGACTTGCACGCATTCTGCTGTTCCGGAAACCGAATATCATTAGTGTCTCATCGGTAAAATCTGTCCACTGCCATGATTTGTTTGAACAAGATTCTCTCTTTCTCAAGTACCCATCGAGGTACTCTCTGCTATTGAAGATGGTTCCTGTCTTATATTCTGCAGCCACTCATCGAAAATCAAGCCCTGTCATAGCGCTTATACTGATGAGAATCACCATAAAGAGATGCTCATACGATCTCACTCTGCCATTCGTCGATTATTCTTTGAGCTTCTGAGGTCATATCGCTATAATTTTGGTTGCTGCTATGAAGAATATATAATAATTGAGAAATCATCTCTGATTGGCTTTGGCACTTCAATATTCGTAACTTACATCAAAAGAATATTTCAGTAAAAAAAAGGAATAAACCATGAAACACATGAGCTTTGTCTTTATTGCTTTGCTGTTTGCCGTCACTATAAATGCCTGCAAACAAACAGGACAACAGCAGGATTTCAAATTTATTGCCGACAGGTTTGCCGACCTGAGGATCCTCCGCTATCAGGTGACAGACTTTGAAAATCTTTCACTGAACCAGAAAAAACTCTTGTATTACCTCAGCCAGGCAGCATTGTGCGGCCGCGACATCATCTTTGATCAGAACGGGAAATACAACCTCGCCATCCGAAAAACTCTCGAAGCCGTTGTTCAATCGTACAAAGGAGACACCGCAGCGCCGGAGTATCAAAATTTCATTGTGTATACAAAACGGGTCTGGTTCTCCAACGGCATCTACCACCATTACTCCAATGATAAATTTGTCCCCGGTTTTCCGGAATCGTATTTCCGCACACTTGTTCAGAACAGTGATCCGGGATTACTGCCCCTTCAATCCGGTCAAACGGTTCAAGACCTGCTCGGTGTGATCTGTCCGATCATGTTCGATCCTTCGGTACTCCCTAAAAAAGTCTGTCAGGAACCGGGGAAGGATCTTATCGTCAATTCCGCCTGCAACTTTTATGAAGGAGTGAGCGAGAAAGAAGCCGTTGCATTCTATGTAAAGATGAAGAATCCGAAAGATCCCGAACCCCCATCCTACGGATTGAATTCCAAACTGCTCAAAGAGAAGGGAACGATCGTTGAAAAAGTATGGAAGGTCGATGGGATGTACGGTGCGGCTCTCCAGCGTGTAGTTTCCTGGCTGGAAAAAGCTGCGACGGTTGCCGAGAACGATCAGCAAAAGAAAACGATTGCATCGTTAATTTCGTATTACACCACAGGCGATCTGAGAATGTTCGATACATACAATGTCCAGTGGCTGCAAGATACTGTGTCGCAAGTAGATTTTGTCAATGGATTTATCGAAACATATAATGATCCATTGGGAATGAGGGCGAACTGGGAATCGTTGGTGAATTTTAAAGATATGAAGGCGACTAAGCGGGCAGAGACGATTACTGCCAATGCTCAATGGTTTGAAGACAACTCACCGATCGATCCGCGGTTTAAGAAAAAAGAGGTGAAGGGCGTCAGCGCGAAAGTAATCACAGTTGCACAACTAGGCGGCGATTGTTATCCCAGCACTCCTATCGGTATTAATCTCCCAAATGCCGACTGGATACGAAAGGTCCATGGATCCAAATCGGTCACGCTGGAAAATATCACGTATGCATACGACCAAGCCTCGCTGGGGAACGGCTTTCTGGAAGAATTTTATAGTTCGCCGGAAGAGGTCGAACTCATAAAGAAATACGGGTACGTTGCTGACAACCTGCATACCGACCTGCACGAATGCATTGGTCATGCTTCGGGTCAACTCCTGCCGGGAGTCACCGGCGATGAATTGAAGAATTACGGCGCGCCGCTGGAGGAAGCACGAGCCGATCTGTTCGGCCTCTACTATTGTATGGACCCGAAAATCGTGGAATTGGGATTGCTGCCCAACAACGATGCAGCAAAAGCAGAGTATATGCGGCAGATTTCTAACGGGCTGTTCACACAGTTGACGCGGATTGAACTGGGAAAAGACATTGAGCAGGCGCATCTACGCAACCGGCAGCTCATTGCCCGCTGGTGCTTTGAAAAAGGGAAAGCGAAGAATGTGATAGAAGAGATACATAAAAACGGAAAGGTGTTTTTCAGGATCAATGACTTCGAACAACTGCGCAACTTGTTTGGTACATTGCTCAAAGAAGTGCAACGTATTAAATCTGAAGGGGATTTTGAAGCGGGGAAAAAGCTTGTTGAAACATACGGTGTGAAAGTGGACAAAGCGCTGCATGCCGAAGTGCTTGAGCGTTATGCTAAACTGAACCTGTCCCCCTACAGCGGCTTTATCAATCCGGTGTTCACGCCTGTTGAAGAAAACGGTGAGATCAAAGACGTAAGAGTAGAATATCCGGACAACTATATGAAGCAGATGCTGGAATATTCAAAGCACTATTCCTTCCTGCCTGTCTGGAATTAAAAGATCGGACTGAGAAATTCTCAAGAGACCCTGCAATTGTGTGGGGTCTCTTATGAAAGAGATGGATGGAGAAGCTTAATCATCCACATGAAGCCGGTACCCAATGCCGGATTCGGTGAGAAGAATTTTTGGGTGTGCAGGATCTTTTTCGATTTTTTTCCGTAATTGACCGACATAGACGCGGGTATATTGTGCTTCCTCTGCAAAGGTTGGTCCCCACACTTGTTCTAAAATATATTTATGTGTGAGTACTCTTCCGGCATTTCGTACAAACAATGCAAGCAGAGAATATTCAGTAGCTGTCAACTTTAGGGTTGTAACCCCCTTCCTCACGATCCGAGCCGATAAATCTACGAAAAGATCACCTGTTGTGAACTGTTCTTTTTCTAAAATTCTGGGCCGATGTCGAAGAGCTGTTCGCACGCGGGCAACTAGTTCTCCAGTACGAAACGGTTTTACAAGGTAGTCGTCCGCACCGGCATCCAGACATGCAATGATATCGGTCTCCGTATTTCGGACCGAGAGAATGATGATAGGTGTTGTTGTCCATTCGCGAATTCTTTTTAACACAGCGCTTCCATCCATATCCGGCAAACCAAGATCAAGTATAATGAGCTCGGGCCGCTCTGAACCGGCACTAAGAATGCCATCGCTGCCTGTTTCTGCAAACTTGATCTGGTAACCATGTGGTTCTAGTGTAAGCTGAAGCAGCCGGCGTATCTGAATTTCGTCATCGATGGCAAGTATTTTTATCGCTGTCGTCATTACCGTGCTTGTTCAATTTCTATGGGAATATCAATTTTGAATTCTAACCCGACCGGGATTCTATTTCGAACAGAGAGGGTTCCACGAAGAGCTTCAATAAAACCCTTTGCGATCGGCAGACCTAATCCTGTCCCACCGGCGGGGGCTCCTTCCACACGATAGAATTTGTTGAAGATTTTAGGAATATCTGATTTTGGAATACCCGGTCCGTTATCTGTGACGGTGACAAGACAATGATCATTTTCGACAAGAGCCTGAATTTCGATGTGCGTACCTGGGGGTGTATGCACTGTGGCATTATATACAAGGTTTGTCAAAGCCTGTTCCATCAATCCGAAATCTAATTTAACTAGCGGCAGGTCTTCCTGTACTGTTATCGTTACCGTATGACGGCAAATTTCCCGTTCGAGTCCTTTCAGCGTTGCATTCATGATGTCCCGAATGTCGCACCAAGTTAATTTTGGCTGAATCATTCCGGATTCCAGGCGTGTCATATCCAGCAAATTTGCAACGAGCCGGTTTAGTCGTTCAGCAGCGATATGAATTTCGTGATAAAGTTCGCCTGTCGTTGTTGAGACCTGCGTCTGGTTTGTCCCAAGCAAATTTTCTGAGGCGCCCATAATAGCAGCAAGAGGTGTTCTCAACTCATGGGAAATGGAATTAAAGAGTGTCTTATAAAGTTTTTCCGATTCAGCAACCACGATAGATCGTTTGGTGACGTCATTCAATAATTCCCGTTCAACGGCGGATGCAATTTGAGCGATAAAATTTTCCAGAAGGATTTCCTGATCGATGCCCAGTTTTTCGTTCTGACGAACTCGGACACCGATGACACCGACAGGATATCGAGGTCCAGACATGGAATAGTAGGTTGCTTGGGCAAAAGGAAGTGTGTCTGTAAATCTTCCGGCTTTTTTTTCATTCCAGTATGTCCAGGCTGCAACACTGAACTCCTTTTCATCCGGCGTCCATGAACCGGCTTGGTGAGGACTCTGGCTCATGTCGCCGTCTGCATCGCCGAGAAAAATAGCAACATCCGCGTCAAAAAATTTATTGATATTGGTTACCGCAGCTTTCACAACCTCTTCCTGTGAATGAGCTGAAGAAAGATCTTTCGTTAATGCGAAGAGAGCAGAGGCGCGTCTTTCGCGCTGCCGTACCGCTTGTTCTTGTGCGCGCACACGCGCAGATAAGGTGCCGGAGACAGCAGCAACAATGAAAAAGGTAGCGAGCATGAGCACATCCTCAATATGTCCCACGGAAAATGTGAGGATGGGTGGTATAAAGAAAAAATCCCATGATAATGCTCCGAGGGCTGCACCAAGAAGCACGGGGCCGCGTCCGAATCTGAGCGGCAGAAGAGAGACTGCAAAGAGAATGATCATCGAGACCGTACGGTACCCAATGAACGAAGTGAAGGGAACGCAAACAAGTGCCACGCAAAGAACAAGTGTGGCTGCCATAACATACTGCAGCAGTGCGGATTGGATTCTCGGAATCCATTCCAGAGGGACTGAATCATGTTGTTCTTCTTCGCGGCCTACAATATAAAGATCAATATTTTCTGCATGCTGAAGCAACGAACGAACAAGATCCGATTTTTGAAAGAACCTGTGTTTATTTGGTTTGCCAACAAATATATGAGTCGCATTTTGTTCCCGTGCAACCCGAAGCAGTGCACCGGCAATATCTTCATCTGATGTTGTGACGATCTCAGCGCCAAGTTCCCTTGCGAGTTTGAAATTTTTCGACAGTTGCTCTGTTTCCGTTCCCGTTGCTTTTCTTGATGTTTCGACATACACCGCGATCCACGATGCATCCATCGTGTACGAAACTCTGCGTGCCCATCGGATGACAGAGAGTGATTGCAGACTGGCATTGATGCCGACGACAAGCCGTGTTCCAGATTTCCAAGTCTCAGAAATCCTTTGCTTTTGCCTATATTCTCGCAATTGCTGATCAACACGTTCGGCTGTCAAACGGAGCGACATTTCACGCAATGCCGAGAGATTGCCGGCACGGAAAAAATGTTGAACCGCTCGCTGTGATCGTTCAGGAGTATAGACCTTTCCTTCCGAGAGACGCTTGAGAAGTTCATCGGGTGAAATGTCGATGACCTCTACTTCACTTGCGGCTTCAAAAATTGAATCTGGTACTGTTTCGCGAATAATACTTCCGGTAATCTGTGCAACGGTGCCGGCGCGGCTTTCAAGATGTTGAACATTGAGTGTTGTAAAAACATCGATCCCTTTATCGAGGATCTCAAGAACATCCTGATACCGTTTTGTATGTCGGCTGCCTGTGGCATTTGTGTGAGCGAGTTCATCAACAAGTACCAGTTGCGGTTTTCGGGAAATGATAGTATCGAGATCCATTTCTTCAACCAACGTGCCTTTATACTCAAGAGTTTTTCGAGGGAGAACTTGCAAACCGTCGAGAAGAGCTTCTGTCTCTAATCGTTTGTGCGTTTCTACATACCCAACAAGAACATCAATCCCTTTAAACTTAGCGGCATGGGCATCCTTCAACATGTCGTACGTTTTGCCGACGCCGGCACACATTCCAAAGAATATTTTCAGCTTCCCCTTTTTCTCTTTCTCCCCTTCTTTCTTAAGAAGCTGGAGAAGCGTATCAGGATCAGGCCTATGCTCAGGGTCGTTTTCCATACTTCGGTAATATACAAAATCCTTTTTCGAAGTTCTGGAGAAGGTTTATCGATTTTCCGAACTTTGAAGCGACGAACTTTTCCAGATGGGTTTGTCGGTTGTCTCATGGAAGAAGCGATCATGAAAAACCGAACCGAGTGCCAAGCCAAAAATCAACGAAATAATGCAGAGAAGAACCCACAAAGTTGTCCGAAAACGAGCGGACATGGAGAATGGAAGTAGGGGAATTAATTCATCTTGCAATATCGAATCACGGGGCACTTTGATGATCACATATTTCCCATTTCTGGGTTCCTGAGGCGTGGGAACAATCAGAGTTTTCATAGGCGACTCTTTTGGAATTGTTGTTGGAATGATTCATGTAAAAGTATAAATATTGTTTCATTACTAGATTACATTAAATGCTGCAAGAAGCATATCAATCACCTTGATACCGATAAATGGAGCAAGGATACCGCCGACTCCATAAATGAGCAGGTGTCTTCGAAGCAATTGCACTGCACTCACAGGCCGATATTTCACGCCTTTCAATGCTAATGGAATCAAAGCCACAATGATCAAAGCATTAAAGATAACTGCGGAGAGAATCGCGCTCTCAGGCGTGGCAAGTCTCATAATGTTCAATGCATTCAATACAGGATATATTGTTGCGAATGCAGCAGGGATGATTGCAAAGTACTTCGCAACATCATTGGCAATGCTGAATGTCGTCAATGTCCCGCGTGTCATCAAAAGCTGCTTGCCGATTTCTACAATTTCTAACAACTTGGTCGGATTACTGTCGAGGTCAATCATATTTGCAGCTTCACGTGCGGACTGCGTACCAGTATTCATTGCCACAGCAACATCTGCCTGGGCAAGCGCTGGGGCGTCGTTCGTGCCGTCACCAGTCATTGCGACGAGTCTGCCTCCTTTTTGATATTCGCGGATCAAGTTTAATTTATCTTCCGGTTTTGCTTCGGCAAGAAAATCATCGACTCCGGCTTCTGCGGCAATGGCCGTTGCTGTCAACGAGTTATCCCCCGTGATCATAACGGTTTTTATTCCCATCTGACGCAGGTGTGCAAACCGCTCCTTGATTCCGCCTTTGACAATATCTTTCAGATGAATGACACCGAGTACTTCTTTGTTTTCCGAGACAACCAACGGTGTGCCACCTGCGCGACTGATCTCCTGCACCAATTGCTGAACCGCAGATGGAAATACTCCGCCGTGTTGTTCTATATAAAGTTTCATTGCCTCCGTAGCCCCTTTTCTGATAATCCGCTTACCATTTTTGCCTTCAGGTTGAATATCGGCTCCGCTCATTTGAGTCTGCGCACTAAAGGGGACAAAATGCGCAGCAATCTCATGAATGTCGCGACCTCGTAGGCCGTACTTTTCTTTGGCAAGAATCACGATGGAACGCCCCTCAGGTGTTTCATCCGCAAGCGAGGCAAGCTGCGCTGCATCGGCTAATCGTTCCTTTGAAATTCCGGGGGCGGAAGTAAATTCCGTTGCCATACGATTTCCTAATGTTATCGTCCCTGTTTTATCGAGCAATAGAACATCAACGTCACCGGCTGCTTCAATTGCACGGCCGGATGTTGCGATTACGTTATGCTGGGTCATACGGTCCATTCCGGCAATGCCAATAGCAGAGAGGAGCCCGCCGATTGTTGTAGGAATCAGACAAACAAGAAGAGCGACGAGTACTGTGACGGTAATGGGTGTCCCATGGCCGGCAACTTCGACACTGAAGAGTGAGAAAGGAAGAAGTGTCACGCATACGATAAGAAATATAATGGTAAACGCGGCAAGCAAAATATTGAGGGCAATTTCATTCGGCGTTTTTTGCCTCTTGGCGCCTTCAATTAAATGAATCATCCGGTCGAGAAAACCGCCGCCCGGTTCCGCTGTCACTTTGATAATTAGCCAATCAGAGAGCACGCGCGTTCCTCCAGTGACGGCACTTCGATCACCGCCGGATTCACGAATCACTGGAGCGCTTTCGCCTGTGATAGCGCTTTCATCAACAGAAGCGATTCCCTCAACAACCTCGCCGTCAGCGGAAATAATGTCTCCTGCTTCCGCAAGAAACACATTATTCTTCTGCAGTACGCTGGATGTGACGATATCGAACGGCGCATCTTTGCGACGTTCATGTAATCGCTTTGCCGTGGTATCCCTGCGTGATCGACGTAATGCATCCGCCTGCGCTTTTCCTCGTCCTTCAGCCAGTGCTTCAGAAAAGTTTGCAAAAAGAACTGTGAACCATAACCAGAGCGATACAAATCCGATATACCATGTTTGTGCCTCGCCCGAACCGAGCAGTGCTTGAATCCAGAGTGCCGTTGTGAGAACGCTTCCGACTTCCACGACAAACATCACAGGATTTCGCGCCATCTTCCACGGATTTAATTTTCTTACAGAATCGGTACAGGCGCGAAGATACATTTCCCGATTCAATGCTAACGGCTTTTTCAATTGTTGTGAACTCTGCGTTGTCATTCTCCTATTTCCTTTTTCCTGCTCGCCAATTATTGCATCATCAAAAAATGCTCAACAATCGGACCCAGAGCGAGGGCTGGTAAAAAGTTGAGCGCACCCACAAGAAGAACAACTGCGATAAGCCAAAAAATAAACAGCGGTGTATGCGTCGGCAGTGTTCCTTCGGAAGCGGGTACCAATTTCTTTCGGACAAGCGATCCCGCAAGCGCTAAGGTCGGAACTGCAAGCCAATATCTTCCGATTAACATTGCCAATCCACCGGTGAAATTGTAAAATGGCGTGTTGACACTTGCGCCGGCAAATGCGCTTCCGTTATTATTTGCTTGCGATGTAAAGACGTACAGGATTTCGCTGAATCCGTGAGGACCAGGATTTATAATTCCTGCTTTTCCATCAGACGTAACAACTGCAATCGCCGTAAGAACGAGAACAGTGATCGGCATAATGAGAATCATGAGAGATGCCATTTTCATTTCGTACGCTTCAATTTTATGACCTAAATATTCCGGTGTGCGGCCGACAAGAAGTCCGGCAACAAACACTGCAACGATAACAAATACCAACATACCGTAGAGTCCTGATCCAACCCCTCCAAAAACAACTTCTGCCAAGTGAATCATAACGAGCGTTATCAATCCACCAAGCGGGGTATAGGAATCGTGCATGGAATTCACAGAACCATTTGACGCAGCGGTCGTTACAGTCGCCCAAACAGCCGAATTGGGAATGCCAAATCTAACTTCCTTTCCCTCCATATTGCCGCCGGGGTTAGTGGAAGTCGAATGTTGATCCGCACCGAGGGTGGCGAGCTTGGGATTGCCCGAACCTTCTACGCTGTACATCAAAAATATTGCTGCAACAAGCATCAACATCATAGCAGCAAAGATTGCCAACCCCTGACGCGTGTCTTTCACCATCACTCCATACGTGTAACAGAGGGCCGCCGGAATTAGCAAGATTGCAAGCATCTCCAAAATATTTGTAAGAGGCGTGGGGTTCTCATACGGATGCGTTGAATTGACGTTGAAGAAACCTCCACCATTTGTTCCTAGCTGCTTAATGGCAATCTGCGATGCCGCAGGTCCCATTGCCAAAACTTGACCCGTTACTTTTACTCCAGTGGTGTTGGTCGTTGATTGGAGAAAAGGTACAGTGATATAAGCGGAATTATTTTGGATAACTCCCTGCGAGACAAGTACAAGCGAGAAGACAATAGCAAGAGGTAGAAGTATATACAGTGTACTACGTGTCATATCGACCCAAAAATTTCCAAGTTTCATTGCCGAGTGACGAACAATTCCACGGATGAAAAGCGTAAGCACAGCCATTCCCGTTGCGGCAGAAACGAAATTCTGCACAGTCAGGCCGAGCATCTGCGTTAAGTAGCTCATGGTCGTTTCACCGCCGTACCCTTGCCAGTTGGTATTTGTCGCGAAACTTACAGCGGTGTTAAATGATGAATCAGGCGTTACCGCCTGCATCGCTTGTGGATTGAGTGGAAGAAATTGTTGAATCCGTTGCAATGTATAGACAAGAATAAGCCCAAGGCAGTTGAACAGCAGCATCGCAATGGCATTCTGCTTCCAGTCCATCTCTTCATCCGGATTGATACCGGAGAGACGATAGATGAGTCGTTCGATCGGTCCAAGAACAGGATCAGGAAATGTTCTTTCCCGCTGGTACACGCGAGCCATATATTCACCGAGCGGTTTGGCAAGAAGCGTCAGCACTGCGATGTAAAATGCGATTTGTAAAACCCCGTTGAGTGTCATTCGAATATCTCCGGGTTCAATAATGCCACAAGCAAATATGCGAAGATGCCAATTGCGATAATTCCTAAAACGATATAGAGCCAGTTCATGATTTCTCTCCCGATTTATTTTCTCCCAGGCGTTCACACAACTTCAGAAAACCCCAGGTGAGGACAAAAAATACAACGGTAACGCAGATATAGAGAATGTCGGTCAAGATTATTTCCCTCCTGATAAGGATTGCGTTTCATCAAGGGCAAGATTCAACTTGAGAACATTCACACGAGTTTCTCCAAGAAATCCTAATTGTCTGCCTTCTGTATATTGATCCATCAATGTTTGAATTGTTTCTTTGTTAAGATTCCGAACACGCGCCACGCGAGGCAGTTGGTATTGTGCTGCTGCAAAACTAATGTGCGGGTCAAGTCCGCTGCCAGATGCGGTAACAAGATCAGCTGGAATCGGCAGGGTATTCAACGAATCGGCGGCCTTTAAATCTAAGATCCTTTTCTGTACACCATCGAGATAGGACTGATTGATCGGTCCAAAGTTTGAACCCGATGATGCCCCTGCATTGTAGGCAAACGGACCTGTTGCAGATGGACGACTCCAGAAATATTTCGGATCGCTAAACGGCTGACCGATTAACTCGGAGCCGATGGCCTTACCATTTTTCATGATCATACTCCCGTTTGCCTTTCCAAGGAAGAGAAGCTGTGCCAACCCTGTTATGACAAGAGGATAAAAAATTCCGGTGAGTATGGTCATCAGAGCGATGACTGCTGCTGCGGGGCGTACGTGTTTACGGAACATGTTTTTGATTCATCCGGCCAAAATTATTTTATCTGTTATCTATGAGACAAGTCACCGTCTTGGAAGAATATTCTCGTATTAACTTGCAGAAGAGCAAAGAAGAAGGCAATGAAGAGAATGTAAAGACTTAAAGAAGATGTATAAAAAGATTATATAGGAAAATAGCAACACATGAGGAACGGTCAATGTCATGTATCAGGGGAGGGAATGGACGAATATTTCCAGAACCGATATACAGCGATACGTTTAGATGAAAAATCCTTGAAAAACCAGTGTTTCCCTTCGTTTTTTGTCGAAATTACATTTTTCCACTGAAGGATTAATTTGAGATATTCAGGCCAAATTAGCTGATCATAAGGCTTGTGTATGGGAACTTCACCAATTATCTTTCTGTTATATAGTTTGAATTTAAAAGGAGATAGCATGAAAACAACAAAACAATACGGCAAGAAAATTGACCTTGCCCTTTCGCTGTGGGTCAAACTGGCTCGAGCGCATGATACCTTCAACCGCCTGACAGCGACCAATATACGCCACTTCAAGCTGACACCGGCACAATTCGGTGCGATAGAGTGCCTTGGTCATCTCGGTCCCATGCTGATCGGTGAATTGACGAGGAAGCACCTGGTGACCGGCGGGAATATGACGGTGGTCGTCGACAACCTCGAAAAAGAAGGTTTTGTCGAACGTGTGGTCAGTAAAAAAGACCGCCGTGCGTTTGTTGTAAAACTGACACCAAAGGGTAAACGTCTCTTTGAAAAAGTCTTCATCCAGCATGCAGAATACGTTGCAGCCTTGGCATCTGTCCTTACAGAGGAAGAACAGGCTGATCTTGGACGTCTTCTGAAAAAGCTTGGAACCGGTTTACCCCAGATGGAATAATTCTTCGAACTGAGATATTTGAACTTGAAACTATTCGGCTTGTCCCGGCGTTCTCATAGGTAGAGAAAGTATTTGACATGACAAACATGCCGCTCAATATTGTTGCTCTGGCAGGGAGTCTTCGCGCAGAGTCGTTCAATCGGAAAGCCCTCCGGATTGCCAGTGCAATGGCCTCGGAATTCGGTGCGCACGTGCGTGAAGTCGATCTGAAAGTGCTCGATTTGCCTGTCTTCAATGCTGATCTACGGGAGCAGAAATTTCCAGATTCCGTGACGATACTCAAGCGGGAAATTGAATCTGCAGATATGTTCTTGATCGCAACACCGGAATATAATCATTCCGTTCCTGGGCCATTAAAAAATGCAATCGACTGGGCGTCAGACAAAACAAATCCCTTCCAGGGAAAAGTCGCCACACTGTTTGGAGCTTCGACAGGACTGGTGGGAACCTTGAGGGCGCAGTTGCATCTCCGCGAAATATTAGGTTCCCTCGGTGTCTTGATCGTTCCTCAACCGCAGGTGTTGATCAGATCAGCATCGAAGGCATTTCAACCGGACGGATCGTTTGCTGATAGAAAGGTACACGATCAGCTCAGACTTCTCATCAAAGAGTCTATGAAACTGGCCTATGCGACAGGGAAGTCGGAGTAAACATGGTGTAATAGTTACGTGGTGATTATTCAAAGACATGATAAATCAATAAGAGAATACATATGGAAACAACAATATTATACTTGGGACGCCTGCTGTTTGGCGGATATTTTCTTTTTGGCGGATTTAATCACTTCAGCAATCTGAAGATGATGGCCGGTTATGCGCAATCGAAGGGTGTGCCGATGCCGGAGTTCGCGGTGGGTTCTTCCGGTTTGCTGTTGCTGATCGGCGGTGTAAGTATGCTGTTTCACGTTTACCCTCTCGTGGGCGGTGTGGCGCTTGTTCTGTTCCTTCTTCCAGTGACGTATATGATGCATGCTTTCCGGAAGATTCAGGATCCAATGGTAAAAATGGGTGAGATGGTTAACTTTATGAAAAATCATGCTTTACTGGGTGCAGTGTTGATTCTGTTGTCAGCCTCAGTATAATAAAGAAAGAGGAACTTTGTAGCCTAGATTATCCTCGGTTACAAAAAGGCAGATGAATATGAACGAGTATATGATCGTTATACACTTTACATCGTCATTCACGGAAGAATTTGCCGCTCTTATTCCCAACCAGCGTGCACAGATTAACAAGCTGATGGAAAAGGGGATTATCACAAGTTACAGTTTATCTGCCGATCGCGGGACATTGTGGGTAACATTACTTGCAACCTCGGTGGAAGCCGTGGAGAAAACGCTGCGATTGATGCCGCTCTATATCTTTATGGAATACACCGTCGTCGAGTTGATGTTTCACAATAGTCCGGTCTATGCGCCGGCGCGTTTTTCTATGAATTAACTTAAACCAATTGCCAATAGGAGCATCAAATATGAAACGAATGAAATTTATAACGCTAGCACTGGTGATAACATCAGTGTCGATTTTTGCACAGACAGCCTGGAAGCTCGATAAGGCCCATTCGGCGGTCACGTTTACCGTGAAACACATGGTTATATCAGATGTGTCCGGGTCATTCAAGGATTTCACACTGAACCTTGTTTCTGATAAAGAAGATTTTTCAGATGCCAAAGTAGAAAGTGTGATCAAAGTGGCAAGTATCAGCACGGATAATGAATATCGGGATAAACACCTGAAATCAGATGATTTTTTCAATGCTGAAAAATTCCCTGAAATTCAGTTTAAAAGCACTTCATTTAAAAACATGGGCGAAAATAGGTATAAAATCACTGGCGATCTGACTCTTCGGGATGTCACAAAAGAAGTCACATTTGATGCAATACTCAATGGAACTCTGAAGACTGACCGCGGGTTATTAAGTGCATGGAAAGCAACCACCGTCATTAATCGCTTTGATTACAATCTCAAATGGAACAAAACCATAGAGACAGGCGGTCTAATAGTCGGACAGGATGTGACGATCACGTTGAACCTTGAATTGAACAAGTAAGAATCTTCCCTCAAAACGATGGAGCCCGTCTCGGCCTCGATTTTTAGGCGGGCTTCATCTCCTCTTTTCCATAAAGTATTGTCTTCTTCCTTGTAAACTCCGAGCCTTGCTATTGCTCTCTGCATTGGTTAATTTCTCTACGATTAAATTTTCCTTGCCGACTTGATGACGGTATTCATGCTCCCGTTCATGCGAGAAAGGATATTCCATGAAACACCACAAGATCGTACGTATAGCTATTAACACCGGCGGCGGTGACGCACCCGGACTGAATGCTGTGATCCGTGCAGCGGTGGTTTCGGCCATCAATCGCGGATGGGAGTGCTACGGCATCCGTGACGGATACAACGGATTGATGGATCCCAAAAAATATCCCGAAGGAGGACTCATTCCGCTGCCGAAGTCAAGGGTACGCGGTATTACGCATCTTGGTGGGACGATTCTTGGTACCACCAACAAAGGAAATCCATTGAAATGGCCGGTGAAAAGGAAAGACGGCACATGGGTTGAAACAGATCGCACAGACGAATTACTCAAAGCGTTCAAGAAGAATAACATCGATGCACTGATTGCAATTGGCGGTGATGGTTCACTGGGGATTGCGAATGCATTAGCCCAAAAAGGGCTCCGGGTAGTTGGTGTACCGAAAACTATTGATAACGATCTTGACAAAACGGTCATTACATTCGGCTTTGATACGGCTGTTTCCTTTGCGACGGCATGCATCGATAGACTCAATACTACTGCCGAATCCCACCAGCGTGTGATGATCGTCGAGGTGATGGGCCGTTATGCCGGGTGGATTGCACTGGAATGCGGCATATCAAGCTCGGCAGACGTTATTCTCATTCCGGAAATTCCGTACGATATCCGTAAAGTGGTGCAAAAAATTGAAAACCGCGAAAAGTTAGGGGCAAAATTTTCGATCGTCGTTGTTGCGGAAGGGGCTAAACCACAAGGAGGCACTGTTTCAGTGGTTTCAAAAGAAATTGGCCGGGCCGAAAAACTGGGAGGCGCCGGTGAGCGAGTTGCAGGAGAAATACAGAAGCTGAGTGGAAAAGAGACGCGGTGCGTGGTGCTGGGACATTTGCTTCGCGGTGGCACACCGACTACGTTTGATAGGCTCATTTCACTACGATTTGGTGCGGCGGCTGTTCGTGCATTGGCGGAAGGGCAGAATGGCGTTATGGTGGCGCTTGATCCCCCGACGGTGCGGTATGTACCGCTTGCCGAAGCAACAAACCGGATGAAATGTGTTCCTCTTGACTGCGACATCATCCTGACAGGCCGCGATCTGGGAATAAGTTTTGGCGATTGATACGATGAGGAATACTATGGCCATTAGAATCTTTATCACCGGCGGCACTTTCGACAAAGAATATAACGAGTTGGATGGGAAGCTGTTTTTCAAAGACACGCATTTACCGGAGATGTTAAAACTGGGGCGCTGCAAAATCCCGGTAGATGTACGCACGCTCATGCTTGTGGACAGCCTGGAGATGACGGATGCCGACCGGCAGATTATTGTCGACCATTGCCGAAAGTGCAAAGAAAATCGGATTGTTATCACCCATGGTACCGATACTATGCAGGATACTGTTCGAGTGCTTGGCAAAGCAATAAGCGGAAAAACCGTTGTCATAACCGGCGCGATGATACCGTATAAATTCGGCAGCTCCGATGGACTCTTTAATTTAGGAAGCGCACTTGCTTTTGCGCAGACTCTTCCTCACGGAGTGTATATTGCTATGAACGGCCGCTATTTTTCGTGGGATAATGTGAAGAAGAATAAGAAATTGGGAGAGTTCGAAGAATCACGATAACTGTGTTAAAGGTTTTTCCCAAAATCGTCCACGAGTTCTTTTTACGAACGGAAACGATTTTGAGGATCTCCCACCGCTTTTAGGCGGGATAAGATCTTTAGGTAACGTGTGGACGCTACTGGGATCGAACCAGTGACCTTCCCGTCTCGTCAGGAACGAGACGGGACGCTCTGAACCAGTCGCTCAATGTATTTTCTGCTTTTTCGAGATTTGATTTCTTTTTCTCGCTTCATTGCTTCCGACCGCGTTCGAAAGGATTCGAAATACACGACTTTCCAGGGAATTCCTCTTTTCGTATAAAGAGACCTTCCGGCGTTATGATATTTTTCTATCCGTTCTTGGAGGTCTTGAGTATGACCGGTATAATAGGAATCGAGAGAAATGCTGTAGAGAATGTATGTAGAATACGGCAAATCGATTTGAACCATATTAACGTGTGGACGCTACTGGGATCGAACCAGTGACCTCGTGCTTGTAAGGCACGCGCTCTGAACCAGCTGAGCTAAGCGTCCAAAATGCCTCTTTTGTAAATTTACGCAATCTTCTCTCTTATTGCAAACAGCGATTCCATCACACATCCCAGAAAGTCAATTCACCTTTTTAAAGATTCCTCTGTTATGATCGCGTGGGTTCGGCAGGTTTGAAGCAGCGGACCAACGATGTATCGAGATAGGATAAAATGCTCCTCCAAGGTAGCGCGTGGAAGCACCATATGGCATCACATCGACAAATATATTACAAATAAGAATATTAAGGAATTCTTGTTGGTTATTCTTGAATGAAGTGTTATGAGCTCGTAAAATATTTAGAATTCTTTGAGGATAATTACTTGCGTGAATCGCTGAACGACCATGTGAATTTACCAGGCTCTAATATCTGCATCTGGTTGAGAGTTCTCGTGAGCAATTTCTCATCTAGGTGAACAGGAGATGCATCATGTTTCACAACAGAAAAATGCGGTGCTTTCCCTAGAACAGCCTCTGCGAGAAATTGGCCTCCGCCAACATGCAAATATTGACTGGAGTTTATCCCCATTTCCTGTATTGTTGAGAGAAAACTGTGGTAAGCATAATCTTGAGAATCATCTAAAGAAGTAAACACGTACCCAAGCCCCTCGGGTCCCTGAAACAGAGCAAAAGTAAAAGGAACACTCGATAGGCTTTTTTCTTGAGAGGTTTGAACTGCTTCAAGAATATAATCGAGATTCATCCTTTCCGGCCTTAAGAATGGAAATGTCACACTGTAGGTTGTCGGAAGAGGACGCACTTCACTATCAACAACTTCCACAAGCCTCGGATTCCTGAGAGTATATCCGTTTTCATCGAGAGGCTCGAGTGACACCTGTACAGTTTCTTCCTTTATATTAAAAAAATCACCGTAGGCCAAAAAGAATTTTTCAAGCTGCCTTGCACATTTAGCTTCTTCAAGTGTAAGCTGGCTGTGTACAATTCCCCTGACAAGATATGGCTTACTGTCCAGATTGTCGCCATGCAAGGAGCTCTTCTTCAGCATATGCTCGTTCAGATTCAAAATATCCTGCCGGTAACCCAGGGATTCCATATGCTGCCGAACCTCTGCAAACAAATCATTAAACTCTGCATGATCAGGACCATTCAACTTGGCACTGACATAAGGAACCTGGATCAAGTCCCTGTAATGCAACTCGTGGGTTGGTACTGCAGGATCGGAAATCTTCAAAAGCATATCCCGCAGGGTTTTGAGTTTAATCTTCTCCGAATCTAAAAAATTACCGGCATTGCGTTCGATAAGTCGATCCAACCGTTTTACGTATTGTTCGTTCATAGATATAAGGAACAGATGTCTCTCGACAAAGTCAAATGGAAAAAACAGGCCATGATTTATGTAATAGAGTGGACGACAAGTATTCGAAAGATTGTTTCACTTCTTGGCTCTTTAGAGTCTGGTGCATGACTCGCTGCCTTCCTGTATGATCTCCATATGTCTGCCAGAATTCATATCGACGGCCGCGAGCTGTGTGATTGATAAGAGCGTTAATTGTTGTTACAGTCGATTCAGTGCTTGCCTGGATTATTGAATGAAGTGATTTCGATGCTGTACGTTTACGATCTATATTACGCAGTAATATTTTTCAATCTATAACTGCCGAGCCCATTCATTTTTTCGACAGATCGTTTTTTTCTTTTTTGAATTCGCTGCGAAATTTCTCTGCACATTCTGGACAGAGCCCATGCGTAAATTTAGCCCCTGAATGCTCGATGATATATTTTTCCAATTGATTCCAATATCCCTTATCATCGCGTATTTTCTTGCACGAAGCACAAATAGGGATCAAGCCGCTTAATGTCTTAATATTTGCGAGGGCTTCCTGCAGTTCTAAAATGAGCTTTTCCCGTTCTCCTTCCATATGCTTGCGCAAAGTGATATCAGCAACAATAGCCATCCGTCCCGCCACGTTTCCAGCGGCATCATATATCGGTGCCGATGATATACTCACATCGATGAACGTTCCATCCTTCCGCTGGCGGACGGTTTCCAGGTTGGTGATAGGTTTGCCCGTTGAAATTTGAGCACTTAATGTATTGTACTCGTCTTGTTTACCCAGGGGTACAATAGGATTGGGATGTCCGATAACTTTTTCTGATCTCCAGCCAAAGATTTGTTCCGCTGCGGTGTTCCAGAGTTGAACATTCCCATCGGAATCAAGAAGCATAATGGCAAGCGGTGAGACCTGTACCAGGGTTTCGAGTTTAGCAGTACTGGTGCGCAATGCCTCTTCGGCCTGCTTGCGGTCAGTAACGTCCCTAAAGATACTTAGTGATACTATAGGTTGATCTGCAATTCTGAGGAATGTGTTTGACAGCTCAAGAGATTTTTTTTCACCATTCCAGAGAGTAATTGTCCGTTCTATGTGAGGGGGGATGCTTCTGGATCGGAAACGTTCCCGATGTTTATTCAAAATTTCTATTTTCCTTGCCTGTTCATAAACAACAGACATCGGTTTCCCCTCAATTTCCGCACGTGGTTTCTCCATCATTTTGCAAAACGCATCATTCACTGAAATGACGTCGCCTGCTTCGTTTGTGATTCGCATTCCATCATTGCTTTTTTCCCAAACCGACCGAAACTTCTCTTCGCTTTCCTGCAATGTCTTCTCTGCATGCTTGCGCTCGGTAATATCTCGGGCCACCCCTACTGTGGCGACGACTTTACCGCTTTCGTCTTTCACAACAGAAGTCCAGAGTTCAATAGGAAATTCACTCCCGTCTTTCCGACAGTTGAGAAGTTCGCCGTACCATCCCCCCGCAAGTGTTCCCGCTAGGATTTGACTTCCAACCTCTGGGGATGCGTTTACTAAACGGACGACCGATATCGGACGTCCTATCAACTCTTCACGGGTATACCTGTAGGTTTGTAGAAAAGCATCATTAACGAAGATGATCTTATCTTCAAAGTCCGCTATGGATATGCAGTCCTTCGTTGATGCCAATGTCTGAGCCAGCAATCGAATCTCGCTTTCCGCCTTTCTGCGCTCAGTGATATCTTCCTTCACTGCAATGAAATGAGTAATGACATTGTCTTTGTCCTTGACAGGCGAAATGGATGCCGTCTCCCAATACAGATCACCGTTTTTCTTCTTGTTGTGAAATTCACCCCGCCATTCCTTGCCCGACGTGATGTTTTCCCATAAGGTCTTGTATCCTTCCGCAGACATTTCACCCGATTTCAAAATGCGGGGATTCTTTCCGAGCGCTTCTCCCATTGTGTATCCCGTTATTTGTGTAAACTTAGGATTGACATATTCGATATTGCCGTGCGTGTCTGTGATGACAATGGTCGCAGGGCTTTGCTCAACGGCAAGAGAGAGTTTACGCAATTGATCTTCAGTCCGCTTGCGGTCCGTGATGTCCCGTGTGACCCCCAGGAGCGCTTTCACATCTCCAGCGGGTCCGGTCTCCCTCAATGGGACACTGGTTGTCTCGAGTGTCAATCGTCGTCCCTTTAATCCGATAATATCATACACGAGATGGCGTGTTTCTCCGCGGAAGACAGCTTCCACCATCTCATTAAATGCAGACTTGTCTTTTTCCGCGACTACTCCTACTGCTTTCTTACCCCGGACCTGATCGAACGTAGCTTGAATCATAGCTAAGCCAGCGGGATTCATTTCCAGCACGCGCCCCTCACGATCAAACAGCTTCACACATTCGGGTTCGTATGTAACAATGGTACGCCAGCGTTCTTCGCTCTCGCGCAGCGCTTCCTCCGCCTGTTTGCGTTCAGTAATATCTCGGATCAGTCCGTCGTAGCGAACGAGGGCCCCCGACGAGTCATGGTATGGAACGGGAGTATTCGATACCCAACGCACATTGCCGTCTTTCCTTCGTATTCGATGTTCAATAGAACTGGGGTCTTTGACGGAAAGGATACGTGATGCATGGTCTTTGACACGATCACGGTCTTCCGGATGCACCATGTTGAACCACAAATAGGGGTCGGCGATAAACTCCTCTGCCGAATACCCGGTAACTGCGATACACCCTGGACCATGCACTGTCTTTACTACCCGGCCGTTCTCGAGGTAGGAGGTGAATATGTAATCTGTTAATGTGGTAACGATGCGGTGATACCGCTCCTCGCTCTCGCGCAGCGCCTCATCCGTGCGTTTGCGTTCAGTGATATTGCGGAAGGACCACACGCGTCCGGAGACAGTACCACCCAGAATCATTGGCCGGGAATAACGTTCAAAAACACGGCCATCCTTGAAGATCAGGATATCCATGTCTTCTGCGTCTGAATTGTAAAGTAAGTTCACTTTTTTAAGAAATGCATCAGGATCAATCAACTGATCGAGTACGAAATCCAGCAAAACACGGTCGTCCTTGCGCTCCATGAGAGTCTGAGGAATTCTCCATAGTTCGACAAATCGTTGGTTAGCTTGCAAAACCTTTCCCTTGCTGTCAACAGCGAGAATTCCATCCGCGGTGGATTGGAGAGCAGCCCTGAATTGTGCTTCGCTTTCCCGCAGCGCTTTCTCAGTCTGTCTGCGCAATTTCAACGCCGGCTTTCTTGAAGGTTTCGGTGGCTGCTTTGTACGGATCTTTTTCTTAGGCATGGTATTGCCTCACTCATGTTCTCATCTTTTCAAAGGATCTCGAATCACATTATCGTGCTCCGATAATACAACTTATTAAAGCCGTCATCATCCTAAACTTAATGCTAATGAATCTTCAGTTAAAAAAAAACAGCAGACATTGTCGCGGTTCTGAGTTTGTCCTCTGGTTTAAGCAATAAATGAGAAAACATCAAATTACTTGGACATTTCGGGAATTAATTTCTTTCTCCAGATGTCCTTTTTTCGTGGTGTATGAAGGTCCGGCAAGGATAAAACATTAATCGATGACGCCATGTGGAACCACGTCCGTTCCATACTCGACTTCAATTGCTTTGAGCCTGATTTTTTTGTAGCATAACGCCACGTTCTATCTCGTGGAAAAGCAGATAAGCACCGGAATCATTACGATAAACACAGAAAGCGTCTCGCAGATCTATGAACAAAGCGCTTCTTGATTATTCACTTCGCATTCGTCTTCCGATTGCTGTCTTTGTCGCTGATGCTCTAGTTGCCTTTGTACCGTTGCTTTCTTACTTTACAAGCACGGAATAAGACTTTTCTGAACCACGCGGTTGGACGGAAGAACCATCCGCACAAGGAACGTACATGAACCAATCCCAGAATGACACCTCAGGGCTCTCCGCAAAGACAGCGCTCTGTCTTGCAGCAATAACCATGGCGGGAGTGGATGGAGAGTTCAAGGAAGAGGAATTAGAAAAACTTCGCAAGCTGATTCAGGTCGATGAAACAGCCTTTTTCGATGCGCTTAAATTTTATACCGAGCAGCCTCTTGATGTCTGCATTAAAACTGTGTCCACTCGATTGAACGAAGGACAGAAGCGGATTGCATATCGCATGCTCTACGATCTCGCACAGGTTGATAAGGATTTTGCGGTCTCCGAACAGGATCTTCTCGAACAATATGCCGCCATGTTTGGTTTGCGTAGAGATTTTATCGCTTCGGTAAGCGGGCCGGCAGGACACCAATACGATCTTTCTGTGTTTGAATAGGATAGCATAGATAGTCAATGTGAATCAAGGACCAGAAATACGTTCTCATCACATTTGAATCCTCCCATGTCTTTCCTTCTGCGTTTTCATGCAGCGATACACAAAGAATTGAGTGATTTCCGAACCCCCCTTCTGCAAACCCGCACAATCCCATTCGTGATAAAGGATTTATCAGAATCGTACCGATGGTTTAAAGTATATTCATTGTGTTACGTTTCAGAGCCGAATGGACAGATGAGGATGTAAAGCTAAGAGATGGTTTTGAGTATATTAGAACATCTTTTAGCAAAGGAGCATCATCATGGTCCAGCAAGCAAACCCAGAGAGGATCGTTCGGGAGATCAAGCGAAAGACCCGGAAGAAATACATAAGTGAAGAGAACATCCAGATTGTCCTGGAAGGATTACGGGGAGAGGAAGGAATCGCAGAGATCTGTCGACGAGAGGGCATCCATGCCTATATGTTCCATAGAGCGGAAGTAGCCATGGTTCGCTCTTTTCTAAAATCCATATTTCTTTTCTTACTTGCATCCGTTCTCCTTCTGTGCGGGATAGCGCTGTATCTCTCGTACAAAGAATATACTTCATATTTCCGAACCCGCCATGGCCGTCTAATAAGCATCTCAGAACAACAAGATTCAACCGCGAGGAAATTTTGGATTACGCTCGGCAATGACGATGGTTTCAACATCGACTGCGGGCTTCTTCTACCTCAACATTTCCGTAAACGTTCTCCTGCAATCGTCCTGTTAGGAGGTAAAGCGACAGGGAAGTATGCTGTGGAATACGCGCTTGGAATTGATAGTGTCATCATCCTTGCCTTGGATTATCCGTATGAACCACGCCCGTCGTACACGTTCTGGACGATTGTGCAAGATATACCGGCTGTGCGCAAAGCACTCATCGATATGGTGCCTGCATCCATGCTCGCCGTCGATTATTTGCGTCAGAGGAACGATGTCGACACGGCAAAGATTGTCCTTTTAGGGTATAGTTTCGGTGCCCCGTTTGTTCCGGTGATTGTGGCACATGACCGACGTTACTCCGCTGTCTCAATGGTGTATGGCGGCGGGGAATTGACTTCCATGATACGGCATAATGTGCGGCGATATGAAGGTGCGTTGCTGAGTGAGTTTGTTGGAAGACTTGGCGGGCTGCTTCTCCGTCCCTTGGAACCCATGCGGTACACGCAAAAAATTTCTCCGATACCACTGGTGATGATTAACGGAATCCATGATGAGCAGGTGCCACGTGCCAATACAGAAATTTTTTACAAGGCCGCACAGGAACCAAAGAAGATCGTCTATCTGGATTCGCGACACGTCAATCCGAATAATCCGGATCTCACCCGCCAGATAATCGCTGTATTAAAAGAAGAATTGAAAAGAATGCGTATTCTCTAAACAAAGCAGGCGAAGATTTCTCTCCGCCTATCATCTCATAATTTATCTTTCATTCTCCATTCTTCACTCATCACTCATCACTCTTCATTCTCTCTCAATAACTCTCCTCACCAATCTCTACTTTCCCTCGAAAGACATAGTGAATAAAGGCTGAATAAGCGATAACGATCGGGACACCAATCAATGCAATAAACAGCATTGTCCGCAATGTTAAATTGCTGGATGAGGAATTGTAAATCGTTAAACTATATGCCAGATCGATGGAAGAAGGAACGAGTCGTGGAAATAAGCTTAATGCCATTTGGCCGAGCATTGCTGTAATGATGAGCGAGGAAATGAAAAAAGCACGGTGGTATCTTCCTGCTTTGAGAACGACAGGCAGGTAAACGATGGTGCCGATCAACAGAACCAGAAAGCAATAGAAGAGCGGATTTTTGGTGGTGTGCTCAAACAAAAAGGGGGATGCAAGCCACGACCAAATCGTCTGAATCACATACAGGAGAACAAATGGCATCCAGAGATTAGAAGCCCATCTCGCTGACCGTTCCCGAAGGATTCCTTCTGTTTTGGTCGCCAGATAAATCGCACCGTGCATGGTGAACAAAATCACACTCAGCAATCCAACACTCAAGGAATAAGGATTTAACAAGCCCAGAAATGTCCCCGTGTATGCGCCGGTGGCGTCCACAGGAACACCATGGAGGATGTTGCCGATAGCGACACCGAAGAGAAGCGCCGGCACAAAACTGCCAAGTCCAAAAGCCCAATCCCATGCACGCCGCCATGATGCAGAGGTCACCTTGCTACGGAATTCAAAGGATACCGCACGAAAAATGAGAGCTACCAGCAGCAGTATCATCGCAAGGTAGAATCCGCTGAAGACTGTTGCGTAAACAATCGGAAATGCGGCAAACAGTGCTCCACCGCCGGTAATCAGCCATACTTCATTGCCATCCCACACCGGGCCGATCGCATTCATATGAATGCGGCGTTCTTGTTCATTGTTTGCGAAGAGAGAAAGAATGCCGACACCGAAATCGAATCCATCCAAAATTGCATAGCCGATGATCAAAACACCGACAAGCCAAAACCAAATTGTATTGAGATCCATGGTCGTTTTCTCCTATCCTTGTGCCGGCTGCGGTCCGTGTTTGACTTCTCGTACGAGTACATACACGTAGAGGCTTCCGAGAAGTGCATAGATAAGCCCAAAGAGAATGATCGAAAAGAGAATTTCAGGTGCTGTGACAGTTATGGAATAAGATTCTGAGGTCCGGAGCAGTCCGTAGACAATCCATGGCTGCCTGCCGACCTCTGCGGCGATCCAACCTAACTGGCATGCTGCAAGAGGCAGGGGAATCGACCAGACAAAGAGCTTCAACAGCCATTTCTTGTCAAACAGTTTATTTTTTTTCAATAAGAAGACCGCATACGCTGTCACGGCGATGAAATAGAGTCCGAGGACGACCATATTGTGGAATGAAACAAAGGTTAACCATAGCGGAGGAATATTATCCGGCGGAAACTCATTGATCCCTTTGATGTGTGCATTGATATCGCCGAACGTCATCAAGCTTAACAATCCTTGAAGTTCTATTTTGGCTTTCAATTCGGGTGGCTGCGTAAACGGAATAGCAAAGAACACCAATGGTGCGCCTGACTGGCTGACATACATTCCCTCAAGGGCGGCAAATTTTTCCGGCTGTGTATGTGCCACTTGTTTAGCATGTTCGTGGCCGAACGGCATAAGTTCCAGAAGCGAAGTGACCAAGCCGAAGATGATAGCAATGTTCATGGCTCGCTTTGCGAGTTCAACTTCTTTCCTTCTCAGAATAAGGAACGCAGCGATACCGGCGACGAAAAATGCACCCGTGATGAGTGCGGCATCAACCGTATGAAGATACCGGATCATGGTCGATGGATTAAACACTGCATCGTAGAAACTTGTCATCTCGGCCCTGTCGTTCCGCAGAATATATCCAGCCGGTGTTTGCTGCCACGAGTTTGCCACAATAATCCAAAACGCTGAGATTGTCGCTCCAATAGCTACCATGAAAATAGAAAACCAGTGAACGGCTTTGGAGACTTTGTTTCTACCGAAGAGATATAGTCCAAGAAATCCGGATTCGAGGAAGAAAGCGAAAATACCTTCTGCGGCAAGCGGCGCCCCAAAAATATCGCCGACAAACTTTGAATACACAGCCCAGTTTGTTCCAAATTGGAATTCCATCACGATACCGGTTGCGACACCGACCGCAAAAGTCAAGGCGAGCAGTTTTCCAAAAAATTTGCCCATACGAACGTACATTTCATCTCCTCTCCGCCAGCCTAGTCCTTCCATAATGACCAGGAGCCAAGCGAGTCCGATAGAAATGGGGGGGAAAAGAAAGTGAAAACCGATTGTCATCGCAAATTGTAAACGTGCCAGTAAGAGTGCATCCATGGGAATCTCCATATTTGTATTACGGCATGGCCGTGTGTGCCTTCTTCTTGTCAGAGTGAAAAACCATCCCTGACGGAATCGCTGAACCAGAGCTTCCAGGAATAACCGAACGAGCAGAAGAAATCATCGTGATAATTTTGCTCTGAGTCCGGCAAGTTGTTCTGGAGTACCGATGACGACAAGTATATCTTCTAGATCCAGCACCGTTGAGGGGGGCGGATTGAAAGTGAATTTCTTATCGCTCTTTTTCATAGAAACAAGGACGACACCGGAATCCGCGAGTGCGTCGCAATGCTTCAATTGTTTGCCGCGATATGTTGTCGAATCACCGATTTTGAGCTCTTCAACCCGAAGAGCAGAATCGTCGCGCAGCATGGTGTCGAGAAACGACGTGGCATCCGGCCGTATCATTTCTGACGCCATCCGCAGTCCGCCGATATACGGAGCAGAAACCGCTGAGTCGGCACCGCTGCGGAAGAATTTTTCGCGTACATCAATGTTATCTACTTTTGCGACGATACGCAATTTTGGATTCATCCCGCGTGCGGTAATGACGACAAATAAATTGTCTTTATCTTCCGGCAGTGTCGTCACGAGTCCTGCAGCAGAGTCAATGCCGGCCGAACGAAGGACATCATCGTTTGCCGCATCACCTTCCACCGTCGGGATCCCGCGGTCAATCAGCAGCTGCACTTTTTTCGGGTCCTTTTCGACAACAATCACCTTCCTCTTCGTCCGGAGAAGTTCTTCCAGTACATAGTGTCCGTTCTTGCCTGCACCGCACACAATGTAATGATGTGATATTTTTTTGATCGAGCGTTCCATCTTTCGTCTCCTGAGAATACCGCCGATGCCGCCTTGTACGATAAACTGTGCAATCTCCGAAATACCATAAAGAATAATGCCCATACCGCCAAGAATCAGAAATATCGTGAATACTCGTCCGGAGGTTGTCAGCTGGTGTGTTTCACCGTACCCCACGGTCGCGAGAGTGATCACCGACATGTACAAAGAATCAAACAGCGGCCATCCCTCAATGAAATGATACCCTAGCGTGCCCGCTATGAGGATAAGCAGGAGGAGGTAGACGATTTGGAGTGCGTTCCGTGCGGTGCTCATGACTGCTTAGTGTCTTCCTTCAAACTTCTTCCATTCATCGGCATAATACTGCAATTTTTGATCAGCAAGAGCATATAAGGTACCCGGTTCAAATGAGTGACGGGGCATCTGTTTTCCCGCTTTCGTGCCGGTGAGGATCTCGATTCCTTCGTTAATGGTTTTGATTGCATAAATGTTGAATTTCTTTTTTTGCACAGCCTCGAACACATCTTCCCGCAGCATCAGATCGTCCACATTCTGAATGGGAATCATGACGCCTTGTTTGCCGGTCAGTCCGCGGGCTCTGCAGATATCGTAAAAACCTTCGATCTTGAGATTGACCCCGCCAATCGGCTGGATCTCTCCTTTTTGGTTTACCGAACCGGTGACCGCGATATCCTGGCGGAGGGGGATTTCGGTGAGACTTGAGAGAATAGCATAGATTTCCGTCGAAGATGCGCTGTCGCCGTCGATGCCGCCGTACGATTGCTCGAAGGTAATACTTGCATCCATCACCAGCGGTTTGTTTTGAGCAAAGAGACTGCGGAAATACCCGCTCAGGATAGCGACACCCTTATTGTGTGTCGGGCCGCTCATGTCAGCATCGCGGTCGATATTGATGACACCGCTCCGTCCCAAAGCCGTGCGCGCCGTGATGCGGGAAGGCTTGCCAAAAGCATGTTCGCCAACGTCGTAGACAGAAAGTCCATTTACTTGACCGACGACCGATCCTTCGGTATCGATCATAAGCGTGCCGTTCTCGATCATTTCTTGTATTTTCTCTTCCACGAGTTTTACTCGGTAAATACGTTCGGCAATTGCTTTCTCAATATGATTGCCGGTGACAATGGTAGATTTTTCCTTCTGAGCCCAATAATTTGCTTCGCGAACGACATCAGCAACAAGATTAAACCGGGTAGATAGTTTCTGCTGGCGCCCTGCAAGGCGAACACCAAATTCGATAATTTGTGCCAGTGCGGCTGCATTGAACGGGGAGAGATGTTCATCGTCACAGATCATTTTTACGAAGCGGATGTACTGTGCAACGGTCGCTTTGGTCTTCGGCATTTCAAAATCGAAATCTGCGCGAATCTTAAAGATCTTCTTAAAATCATCATCGCGGAAATATAAAAGATGGTACAAATCCGTATCGCCGATCATGATCACTTTCACCGTGATCTGAAACGGCTCCGGCTTGAGGCTTGCTGCGGAATATCCGAAGAGCGGTTCATAAGTTTGAATATCCATCAAACCCGTCCTCAGCGTGCGCTTTAAATCCTGCCAGACACTCGGCTCGATGAGGGTATCGAGAGCGTTGAGCACGAGGTACCCTCCGTCTGCCCGTAACAAGGATCCGGCCTTGACCTTCGTAAAATCGGTACGCCAGATGCCTCCTTTTTCCATTTCGCGTTCGACTGTGCCAAAGATATTCTTGTACTTCGGATTTGTTTCAATAACGATGGGAACGTGCTGCGTTTCGGAATTATCAACTAGGACATTAACCTGAAACTCAAGAAATTCGTCCTCATCCTCTTCATTCGGTTCTCCCTCCTGCGGCGGTATTGCGAGCTGCTGTTTCCGAAATCTGTCAAGGTTCTCTCTAACATTTGACCGCACTTCATCAAAATAACCATGCAATTTTTCGAGACTGTACGTGGCTTTCAAAACGCGGATAGCATCGTCGACAGCCGGCATGACCAGCTTCTCTTCCAGACCCTTAAGCGACTGCTGGACTTTTTTCTCGATATTGCGCAATTCGCGGAAGACGGTCGCCATCTGCTTCTCTAATTCCGTCAGTGCATCGCGCATCACACGAAACTGTTCCTTCTCGAACTCTCCCTTCTGAACAAGGATTTCCACCTGATCCAGATTCGTCGGATTTCCGTTTACCACGGGGACGATATCGGGGCGCATGGAATTGCCGATCTGTACCTGCACGAGATCAAAACCGCGTTCTTTGACACGCCGTTCAAAATCTTGCAGCACACTCTTCTGGCGTTCTTGAAAATGCTGAACGAGTTTTTTGCGCTCCTGCTGGTACCGCTGACTTTCATAGACGGAAGGAATATCCCGCAGTAATTCCTTGATAAAATTTTCCATATCCTGGCGTAATCCCTGTCCCTGACCCGGGGGAAGAGAAATGGCGATCGGCATATCAGGATTTTTGAAGTTGTAGACGTAGCAATGGTCTTTCAGGCTGCCCTGTTTTTTCTCAAAATCCTGCAGCAGCCGTTTGATCGTTGTCGTGCGTCCGGTACCGGTCAAACCGGTGACAAAAATATTATATCCGAAATGACTCATCTCTAACCCGACGCGTAATGCCCGCAGCGCACGTTCCTGTCCGATAATTTCACGCGTAGGTTGAATGTCGTTTGTGGATTTAATCCCAAGCGAGAGAGGATCACACTGCCACCGAAGCTTATGAACCTGCAGCGGTTTATGGTCGGGTGCCGCTTTGAGTTGATTTGACGAACTGTTGGTCTTCTTTTTCATAGGTTCTCTGCTTATGTGGTGGCTGCCGGTTTTCCCTTCGATTGTACGGAAAAGAGGGGTGAGTTTCAAACACTTCCTCCAGGGCTCGATAAAAACCATACGGATTTCTCTGAATACTGCGACGCATATTCGTTTGTGCTCCTCAAAGGTCTAGCCATGGGAAGGTGAAAAGAGTCCGCGATCATTTTCCGGCAGATCGCAAAATGGCTGGAGGCGTGGAAATGCGGCAAGCAGATTTGCCGGAGCTTTCAGTCGCTTTGCGGGATATAATGCATGTTCTACCTGGCGGCCATTCACCAGGGAAAAAGCCTGACGATCATTATGGAAAACAACGTAGGTTTTCTTTGCACCGATTTGATGAATCCTCTGAACAAGATCATGGAGTTCCTCTTCGCTGTACAGGTAGAAGTACCGGTCTCCGTCTGCGGGATTCTTCCATGCTTGTGCGTTGCGCCCCATCATTCGAAAGTACGCTGTACCTTCCCAGGAAAAAGAATGCAGGGGTCTATGGTTTGGCAGCGTCGGCAGGTCGACATTGATCAGGCGTAAACCATGATCGCGGCAGAATTGATAGAAGAGGTCATTATCCCACGAAGAGTGGCGGAGATCAAGGAATAAGGGATCTTCGGAAAAAGCAGAACGGAGCTGAAGAAGGTACCTCTGACGTTCATCCGTTCTCTCGAATAAAGACGAAAATTGGATGACCAATCCCTCCAATTTTTCCGCTTCACGCAGCGGATCCAGCATCCGATGAACGGCAAGAGCATCGTTCCTTGTCGCGTCAAACGTATGGGTAAATCCCCGGTACAGTTTGATGGTAAAGATAAATTCCGGATTCTGACTGACATCTTTCAGCCATCGTTGTGCTTGTGCCGGAGAAAGCGAGGTATTGTAGAATGTCGCGTTGATCTCGACCATATCGAAAAATTGACTGTAGTATTCCAGTTTGCGAAACCCTTTCGGAAGTTTCGCCGGATAGAATACACCGTTGAATGGCGGTAGTTCCCATCCACCCATCCCAATAAAAATTTTGGTTGTGCCTTCGATGTTTCCGTCGCCCGTCATGGTGCAGGTGTGTGAATGTTTCTTCCACGGTACGGAATCGTTCGTGTCGGGAGAATGTGGTTCCCTTTTTTGAACATTATTCTGTTTTATCCTGTAGAGGGAGTTTTTTCATACGGACGAAGACGATGACATTTTCCTTAACATCCTCTGCCGTAAATTCGATACCGTTGAGGACCAGGCGCTCACCCTTCGAGGGAATATGGCCGAACTGTTCAATCATCAATCCGCCGATGGAACGAATATCCATAGGCGAAAGTTCAACGGAAAAGAGTCGCTCAACATCATTTGTGGTAATACTGCCGTCAACGATATATTCATTCTCACTGACTTTGACGACATCAGGAGGTTCGCGGTCATACTCGTCTTGAATGTTTCCTACAAGCTCTTCCAGGACCAATTCGAGTGTCAGAAGTCCCGCTGTACCGCCGTACTCATCGGCGAGAATGACCATATGTGTCTTCTTTTGCAGGATCGTCGTCAATGCTTTTTCAAGGGATGCTGTCTCGGGCAGGAATGAGGCATCACGGAGAACGGAGTCTAATGTAAAACCGGGTTGGAGATGGCGGTCGTGTTTAAAAATATCTTTTGTGTAGACCATGCCGATAATATTGTCGATGGTGTCCCGGAAAACAGGAAATCGGGAGAATTTATGACTGCGCATCAGAGCAATACTTTCCTGAACGGGCGCATAGAGAGAAAGCGCTACAATTTCTTTTCGAGGAACCATAACATGCCGTGCCTGTTTTTCATGAAAATCCATCGCATTCAAAGCGATACTTCTTGTCGTGGCGGAGACGTGCTTATCCTGCGTAAGGATGAGACGCAGTTCTTCTTCCGAGTGACCATCTGAGACGATAAAGGATTGCAGTCCCAACAGGCGGAGCAGGCCGTTGGAAGCGGCGTTCAGGAGTCTAATGAGCGGTTTGAAGAAAAAGAAAAAGAACCTTAGCGGTGAAGAAACAAACAGGATCGTCTGTCGCGCCCTTTGAATGGCGAGAACTTTGGGTGCCTGTTCACCCACAATAATGTGCAGTGCTGTGATGACAGCAAATGCGAATGCGAACGAGATACCATGAATCCATGTCTGCTGAGTCAGACCGATCAATTGAAAGAACGGGAGCAGCATTTCTGCCGCAAGCGGTTCCCCGATCCATCCAAGAGCAAGCGATGTCATGGTAATGCCGAGCTGTGCAGCGGAGAGATACACTGTTGTATGGAGAAGAATCTCGCGGGCAATCTTTGCGCGCCAGTTTCCTTTGATGACGAGCGGTTCGATCTGCGTGAGACGCACTTTGACAATGGCGAATTCAGCGGCGACAAAAAACCCGTTGAGAAAAACGAAGAAGAAAATTGTGGAAATATCGAAAACGTATTGCCAAAAACTCATAGATGTCCCTTTTTGTGCCTGACTAATATAGCCGAATAAGAGCTGTGCATCAAGAAGTTCGCTAAAACAGGAAAAATCGCTTTTTAGCAGGATTCTAGGACTCAGAAAGAATAGTTTACCGGCGTATTTGCTCTGAAATCCAGCTCAAGTACGATTCCAGCCGCGCAAGGAAATTGAGATAGGCAGTAGACCATTCAGCAGGGTTGCCCGGTTTATTTTTGCCGAGGAGTTCCTGAAAAACACGGGAGACTTCCATCGCAAGTTTCTGTTTGCCTTCTTCGAGAGCGGACTCAACTTCGGAGGAGTAAAAGCTTCGGAGGCTGCGGATGTCCTGCCGTACACGAGATTCCGGTCCTTTGCTGGTAAAAAACGTCTGATCGGTTTTTTGCCCGCCGGACATTTCATAAATGAGAAGATTCCATTGTTCCATCACATCACGGAAATGTTTCTCATTTTCACACGTATCCAGAGGCAGGCTGCGTGAAACTTCATCGGTTGCGACGGAATTATGAAAGACTATATCCCCGCCAACATACTGCGAAAGGAGATTGATGTCCGTCCGCCAGCCGATGACACGCTGAACAGCGGTAACGACATCCTGCTCAATGTCGCGTACAGGTTTGACAGCTGGCTTCGTTTCCCGCTGTTTTGCTATCATCTTCATTTTCAGTTCGAGTTCGTGATCGGCTTCCTTTTTCGGTTCTTCTGATCCGGACGGTGTGGATTCGTATTTTTGTCTTTTGTCGCTGAGCGAAAAGAGATTCTCACGGTCGCTGTAGGTAAGCCCGTCGAACTTTTTTGCCGTCTGGGCAAAAGAAGCCGGTTCGTCCGCTTCTGCCTGCAGCAGCATCAGGAGCCGCGTAAAAAGTCGATCCTGATACAAGGATTTGAAGTGTGACATGTCGGCAAGAACGTACAAATCTTCTCCAACACAGGAAAAAACCGTATTAAAGAGCCGTGCAATCTTGTGTTCACCGATCTTTTTATCGTCGATAGCGCGCATGGTATAATCGACACCGGCCATTGTCGTATCAAAAATGATTGCACTCTTCCGGCGGTTACAAAAGCTCTGCGGAGTTCCTATTTCGATATTCCTGATTCCATGAAGCCGAACTTGGAGTTTTGCTGCCAAGGTGGGGCCCGCAAACGGTAAAACAACTCCTATGTCAAGAGCGCACCGGCCGGGCTCCATAAGAGCATGCTTGACACATTCAACGACCTGTTTGGAATGGAGTTCGTTATAAGGAAGAATCTTTTTCTTGCCGAGATACTGCTTGCACCTGGATCGGATATTCGTCGTATCGATGAAATAAATCTTTCCCTTTGCAGTGGGAGATGCAAACACATTGATCTTGTCGTCGAACAGAACCGAGGCGACGAAGAGCGACAATTTTGGAGTAGTCGCGAAGTGTGATTTCATCAGAATGGACCATTGGGGATTTCTTTCCGACCATTCAAAGAGCTTATGAAGTTCAGTGGTCTGAGCAACGTGCATAAAAATATCGCGCTGAAGCCACCGCTCTGTCTGTGCGTCGGTCGATACAGTTTCCGGTTCTGCCTGGAAGGGATCACCCGCGATAACGAATTTGTCGCGGGCTATTGTTGCCAGTGCAGCTAATGTCGGTATGTTGACTCGCTGAGCTTCATCCACGATGACAAGGTCAAACTGTTGTCCCCGGATTGCAGGATTCATCAATGCAGAAGAGATACCGGTGGCAATAAACAATTTTGGCTGCAGAAATGTCTGCTCATCCATAGCAGTAAAATCTTCCACCGCTGTTGTCACTTTTTCCTGGCCGCCAAGTTCATCCATCCTCTTGAGAGTTTCCCTGAATTCCTTCTGCTCTTGGGCAGTGACAGGCGCATAGAGTTCGATCCCTGTGATCTCGTTGGAGACCGCCTGCTGGGCCGCCAGGAGACGTTTATGAGATTGCTGTTGTTTCGACAATTGTTCATGCGCACTGGCAACATCTTCTTTTGAGAATCCCTTTTTTACACGGTCCATCAACGATGCATTTTCCAGGTCAATAATTGTTTGATTGAGCTGAGAGATATCCTTTGAGACCTGGTCAATCTGCTTGCGGAGCTCGGCCAGACGGTCCCGTTTGTCTTGTACTTTCTGATAAAAATCTTCATGGAGAATTTGTTTGATCTTTATCCGCCAATAGGTATTTAATAATGTAACCCGCTCCTGGAAGGCTTTGCGTTTTTCTGTTTTCAAACTCTCGATCTGGTCTTCGAACGAGTATTTGGCGATTGCATCAAAAGTCTCCAGCGAAGGAAGGTCGACACGTACCGCAAATTTCGTCATCTTGATACCGAGTTGTTCGCCAATACTTGCGGTTTCCAGCAGCATAGAATCGACATTGTCATTGGAAGGTGCAATAAACAACACTTTGCGGCCGGCTTTCAAATAACTGACTGCGGCAAGAGCCAGGGCGTGAGTCTTTCCGGAAAGAACAGGCCCCCATACCATGGTCACCCTGTTTTGAAACATCTTCTTCACTGTCTCGAGCTGCTCAGGCGGTGTATTAGCAATACTATATGCTTCAACATTGACTGTGTGACTGTTCGTCCTGTCTGCCGGATTGAACAGCAGCTGCGGGATGGGGGATTTGACATCAAGCTTGTTCAAGAGGTCAATAACAGGGCGTTGTTCTGCTTCATAGTTCCATGAACAGAATACTTCCGGTAGCACTGGGCCAAAATCTTGAGGCAACGCAACGGTCAAGAATTGATTTTCGAGAGTGATAATATTACCGGAAACACTGATAGGCTGCTTTTGACCGAAGGTGAAGAGGCCGCGTTCTGCTGTGTGAAGAAGGATATCCTCGGGAATTTCGAATCGATAATAGGTAAAACCGGCAAACTGACCTACACGTTCGCCGCTGGAAAGACAAATTCTTTGTCGGGCAGATTTTAATTGCTCAAGTTCTTTTTGTAGTGCATCGGCCAACTCTGTGTAAAGTGTTTTCACGTTCGCCTTGTTTAAGTGCGGGTGAGGTTAACGTCGTTTTTTATAAAAGCAGAACCCTATCAAAAGTAGGACTTTTACACTCAAAGTCAAGAAACCGGAACATTCCAGGATTTACAAATGATATGGATTTCAGGCGATATTTTACTATTCTCAATAAAGGTGCAGTTATGGAACAGTATGATGTCCTCATTATGGGCGGGGGATTGTCTGGATTAAGTGCAGCGGTTGATCTGACATTACTCGGACGCAAGGTGTGTCTCCTGGAACAGCGTCAGTATGCCGGCGGGAGGGCGTATTCATTCCCCGATCCGGTTTCAGGTGAGATCGTTGATAACGGCCAGCATTTGATGATGGGATGCTACCATGCAACACAGAGATATCTGCGAAGCATCGGCACGGAACATCTTGCTCTGCTTCAACCGGTTCTTCGGATCGCGTTCCTATGTCCGGGAGAAGATAAAGCGGTTTTGAGTTGTCTGCGTCTTCCGGCTCCATTCCACGTGCTGTCAGGTCTGCTCCGATTTAACGCAATTCCTCTTTGGGAACGCTTCCAGATGCTCAAGGTCGGGTTCGCACTGATCAGGCCTCCGAATGAATCGCAGCTTGATGCTCTGACTGCCGATGAATGGCTCACGCAGCTCGATCAATCTGATCGGAGCCGTAAATTTTTATGGGACGTCATTACCATTGGGGCGTTGAATAATCATCCCCGAAATGTCTCGGCGCTGATGCTGTTCAGGGTTTTACACGCGGCATTTTTTGGTCAGAAGAAAAATGCGAGTCTGCTTATTCCGAGTGTTGGTCTCAGTGAACTTTTTGTTGATCCGGCGGTAAAATTTCTCCGATCGCATGGCGGAACAATTGTTACGGGTGTTGAAGCGGAGAGCATGAAGATAAATGGAACACACATTCATTCGGTGCAAACCACGGAAGGAAGGGAATTCTTCGCTGAATCGTTCATCAGCGCTGTTCCGTGGTATGCTGTTGAGAAAATCATGCTGATCAACGATGCCACTCATCGCCGGGGTTCTCTAGCGGATTTGATTCAGAAAAAAGGGAAAGAAAAACTTCATGACAACTTTCACTCATCCCCCATTATTTCTCTTCAACTCAGACTCGACCGGACAGTGCTGGATGAAGAATTCGCTGCCATGATTGACACCCGCGTGCAATGGGTGTTTAATAAAAGCTGGAAAGCCGGTAAGCAAATGAGCAGTGGAGCAGTGGAGCAGTCAAGTTCTGAAGCCGATGAGTACAAAAGGGAAGGAATAGAACAGAGTCTTTCATTCGTTATCAGTGGTGCGCAGGAATTTATAGAGATGAACAAGGAACAACTCGCTGCCATTGCTATGGAAGATCTGCGAAGTGTACTGCCGAAGGCAAAAGAGGCGAAAGTACTTCATTCGCTTGTCATCAAAGAGAAACGGGCGACGTTCTCTCCGGTGTCGAAACTTGAAACATTCCGCCCGGGTGCCCAGACTGAATTTAAGAATCTTTTTCTTGCCGGCGATTGGACAGATACAGGTTATCCTGCAACGATAGAGGGAGCAGTGTTAAGCGGAAAGAAAGCGGCGGCTATGGTGCAGCAATACAGCTAAGGCAACTGCTGCTGGAAAATGTATCTGATGAATTCTTGATTCTGACTTCTGTATACTGTTTCACTCGAATTCACATCATTCCCTGCGGGTCAACATCGATAATCATCTTGATCTTTCTGTTTGAGACTATGGGAGATGCCTCATATTGTGCTTTCGCTTTGAGGAGCGCCGAGCGGAGAAAGGATCCTGAGGGATCGCTGCTTTTTAGATCTTTTACAACCACATGCTTACGGTAAACATTTTTGATTTTCGGAATGGCGGCATCAGCCGGTCCTAGAACGATAAAACGGTTTTGCTGGTTGTGCATGACAAGAAACTCGACAAACTTTTTGGCATGGTGCTGCACTTCATTTTCCCGTTCCCCGGAAAACTCCAGAAGTACAATCCGGGAGAACGGGGGATAATCCAGCTCGCGCCGGTATTCCAATTCTTCCCGATAAAATCCACGGGAGTCGTGGAGAATAACATGCTTCAAGCTGTAATGATCGGGCTGCAGTGTTTGGATAATCACTTCGCCGGCAAGATTGCTTCTGCCGGCGCGCCCCGAGACCTGCGTGAGCAATTGGAACGTTCCTTCGGAAGCGCGGAAATCCGGTAAGAGCATTTGTGTATCGGCAGAAATCACGCCGACCAGCGTAACGCGAGGAAAGTCTAATCCCTTGGCAACCATTTGCGTGCCGAGAAGAATATCTGCTTCACCCGATTCAAATTGTTTGAGAATTTTGTTGTGGGCGCCTTTGGCACTCGTGGTATCGCGGTCCATTCGGAGTATAACTGCTTTGGGAAAGAGCTGCTGCAGTTCCTGCTGCACCTGCTGTGTGCCGAAGGCATGCATCCGCAGTTCCGTGCCGCTGCACTTGGGGCAGATGGACGGCGGTTTCTTGACAAAGCCGCAGTAATGACAGCGAAGATGTTTCTTGGTCGCGTGGAACGTTAACGAAACTTCGCAGTTGTCGCACTTTTCCACGTACCCACACTCGAAACATTCCAGCACATGCGAGAAGCCGCGCCTGTTCTGAAGAAGTATAACCCCTTCTTTGCGTTCCAACCGTCGGGCTATTTGTATCTGGAGGAGCTGTGAAATGGAAGAATCGGGAAGGCGTTTGGGAAACGGCTTCGCGCTCTTTTTGGTTTCAATTTTTAGTTCTTCATACACCCGCCGCCGTTCTTTCGCCATATCGACGATCTCAATCGTGGGCAACTGGGCTGTGTCAACGCGGTTGGGCAATTCAAGCAGGGTGTATTTATTCTGGATGGCGTTGGCGAAACTTTCCGCCGAAGGTGTCGCTGATCCAAGGATTACCACTGCCTTGATGTGTAATGCACGGACAAGCGCGACATCACGTGCATTGTAGCGCGGTGCGGCATCATATTGCTTGTAGGAACTGTCGTGCTCTTCGTCGACCACGATCAATCCAATGTTTTCTAACGGGGCGAAGATTGCCGAACGGGGCCCGATAACAATCCGGACCTTTCCCTGATGCGCCATCCGCCATGCATCGTATCGTTCACCCACAGACATTTGACTATGCATGACGGCAACGTCATTTCCGAAATGAGCCTTAAACCGGCGGACGGTCTGCGGCGTCAGAGAAATTTCCGGTACAAGGACAATCGCTGTTTTGCCGAGGGCAAGGACTTTGCGGATCGCATCGATGTACACCTGTGTCTTTCCGCTGCCGGTAATCCCGTGGAGGAGAAATGCCCGGAATCCGCCTGATGATGCGGCGCCGGATATCTCGTTCAACGCATATTGTTGATTCGCATTCAGGATGATGTTGAGGGGCGGTCCTACCGGTTCGTACTCTGAGCGGCGGTATACTTCCCGTTCACCAATCTGGAGCACTCCATTTTTCACGAGTGTCTTAAGAGAAGAAAGTGAAGCATGGTGACGCTGTAAAAAAGGATTCATTTCCACAGCATCTGTCGGCGATGCTAATTCTTCCCTTAGTGCCTCTATAATCGCAAGCTGTTTTACAGAAAGAGCCTCTTTAGCCCTTTCATCCGACAAAATCTGCAATCCGGCGGAAGCAATGCTGACAAATCGTTCGATTTTCGGTTTCGCTTTCGGCTTTTCGATTTCTTCGGTGATAGAAATCCATCCGCGTTGCTGCATCTCGTTCAAAACGGCATGGATGCTTTTTGTGTTCGATTTTCTTTGCAGCTGCGCAATGTTTAGCGGTGTACCATGCGCAAGCGCCTGCAGTATCGCATACTGGCGCGGTGCAGATTTTCTCGTAGACTGAAGAAGGTCTTCCACCTTTTGAGCAATCAGACATACACTTTGTTTACTTTCCTGCGACAATCCTTGCGGTGTCGCCGCTCTCAGCACTTCACCCCAGGGAGCATAATAATAGTTACTCATCCATTGTGTAAGTGAGAGAATCTCCGCAGAAAAGGAGGGCTTCGTATCAAGAATATCTGTCACCGGCTTGAGGCCGCGGATATCCGTAAAGGGGGGCAGTGCAACGATAACGCCGGTAAGATGTTTTTTCCCGAATGGAACGAGCGCACGGTTGCCGGGTAGAGCAGAAGATTGTAGTCCAGGCGGAACGAGATACGTGAATATGCGGTCAAGGGGAACAGGGAGAGCAATATCGACAAGGAAGGGCTGCAATGGTCAATATTTCAAAACAAATAAATAGTGAACAGAGGAAAAACAATGAGTATCGATCAAGCATTCAACTCGCGTTCAAGAATCTGATACACTTCCGAAAGAGGAATATTCTTCTCTGACGCGATCCGTTTGCATTCTTCAAACTCGACACGTTTCTGTTCGTTGCCGTCAACCGTAACGATTTTGATGGAGACAGGGCCGAAAATGGTATTGATCTTCGTATGGCGACGCGGAAGTTTTTTCCTCTCCACTGGCTGAATACGCACACCAATAGTGGTTGTCTCGCGGAAAACAATGTCAAGAATTCGGTCGATCCTTGCACGCTCCGCGAGAATCGAAAGGAGAATACCGGGACGTCCCTTCTTCATGACGATTGGAATGAGATAGGCATCGTGCGCACCAGCAGCAAGAAGCTTTTCGATGATGTACGGATAAATCTCCGGATTCATATTGTCAATATTGGTTTCGATGCTGACAATTTCATCGGCGACGTATTCAGGTGCCAGTTCACCAATGAAGACCCGGAGTAAATTAGGCAGCTGTTCAATGTCCCGTCCGCCTGCACCGTAGCCTATGGCAGAGACCTGTATTCTCTCTGCCGAGAGAACGCCCTGTGAGAGAGCTTTGATGATTGCAGCTCCGGTCGGTGTTGTCAGCTCAAATGGAACATCGGTCAACACAACGGGATAATCTTTAAGGATTTCTATCGTGGCGGGTGTGGGAACGGGAAGCATCCCGTGCTGGGTTTTCACCATACCGCCGTTGCCGACTTTCATGGGCGATGAATAGACTTTCTGAATACCCAGCATCTCTAAACAGATCGATGCTCCAACGATATCGACCAGTGAATCGATTGCTCCGACTTCGTGGAAGTGCACCTTTTCAATACTGGTGTTATGCACGTTTGATTCGGCAACAGCGATTTCATGAAAAATTTTCTTTGACCGCTCTTTGACAGTCAGGGAAAACTCGCTGTCGTCAAGAAGTTTTTCGATGTCTTTCAGGTGACGATGGTAATGCGGTTGTCCGGAAATGAGGACATCCACCTTGACAGCGACGATGCCGTTGCGTGTGATATGTTGTGCCGAAAGTTCAAATCCGCTGAGGTGGAGCTTCCGGAGTTCTGAAATCAAATCGTCGATGGGAATCCCGGCGCTGACGAGAGCGCCCAGTGTCATATCGCCGCTGATGCCGGCGATGGTGTCGAAGTATGCTATTTTCATGGGATATTCGTTCTTCCAGTCGTCAATCGTTACAACACTTTCGAAAGATGCTCGATGAATCTTTTTGTCGCTCCGACATTCTCTTTGACAAGTTTTAGCGACACCTGTCCGGCTCGTCTCGCCGAGCGGGCATCCGTATCTTCTTTCCTTCCGCGGAGCAGTGTTCGGATTGTCCGATAGCATTCCTGCTGATCATGAATCACAAACGCTCCGCCGAGGCGAAGAAGTTCCTGCGCTTCCTGAGAATTCGTATAACGCGGCCCAAAAAACACTGGAATACCATACACTGCCGGTTCTAACACATTGTGGATGCCCTGCCGGAAACTGCCTCCGACGTATGCAACATCGGCGTACTGGTATAGCGCCATCAATATTCCTATGCTGTCGACAAGGATCACCTGTTCGTGTGAATAATCGTTCAGCAGAGAGAATCGAATGAATGTTGTTTTGGAGTTGAGCTGCCGTTCAATTGTTTCTAATGCCTCTTCCGTTGGCTCATGCGGAACGAGAATGATCAGAACGTTTGAATCGTACTCCAGGAGTTTCTTTATCGTCGGCAGGAGGACTTCCTCATCTTCAGGCCATGTACTCCCGGCGACCAGGACATTCTTTCCTTTCAGAACAGCAGAGGGAATAAGATGCTTTTTCTTTGCTTCGGTACTGCGCTGCCATACCTGGTCGTACCGGGTTTCACCGATCGCCTGCATAGTAGGATGTGTTAAACCAAACCGGGAAAATGCTTCCACGTCTTTTGTGGACACCGTGAGAATGGATTCGAAGTTGTCAAAGAGCATCCGATGGAAGCTTTTCATCAAAGGAAAGAAACGGGCAGAGGATGTGCGCATGGTGGCGTTGGCGATGAAAGCAGGAATATGTCTCTCGGTCAGTTCCCATAAGTGATTGGGCCAGACATCGTACCGCACAAACACGGCTGCTGTCGGCTGGAGCAAATCCAGGAAGCGGCGGGCGTTTATCGGGGTATCGAACGGAATGTACGTGATGATGTCGGCAAATTTGTAATTCTTCGAATGATCGTATCCTGAAGGGGAGAAGAACGTGACAATGATATTGATGTCCCGGTATTTTTTGCGCAGGGCTGCTATGATCGGTTTTGCCTGCTCGAATTCGCCCATAGAGGATGAATGAAACCATACACGTCTTGTTGATGTAAGCTTCTGGACATCACGTTCCAACTGTTCGAACAATCCCTTTCGACCCTGAATTCCCCTGCGAACTTTAAACTTAAAGGGGGCGGTCACATGCAGCACAAACCAGAAAGAAGGGATAAACAGCCAATTATAGACAATAAAAAAGAGGTTTTTCATTAGACAGTTATTACTTAATGAAGCGAAATTTCGAAATTATGGTAGAGAAAGTTTGACGGAAATGCAAGGATGAGGGAACTAGGTGGTTGCATCCTTTTTAGTGGGGGGAAGGGCTTGCTCTCAGATGCTGAGTTTGGGCATTAAGATATTGGGCTCGCAAGACAAGAAGATTATTGGCCCCTTCGCGGGACCATCTCATACCCTGTCGCTTCATGCGTTTCTTGACCACGAGATCAGCCATTTTTTCGATGACACCAGAACCATGAATATCATTGGGATGATAGTGCATACCATCAAGATTTCCTTCGACATACTGGGAGAATGTTCGAAGCTCCTGAGCGTGCTGTTCATCCGATGGGTGCAACGATCTCAGATACTTCAATGCTGTGTTTGGTAATCCTGTCATCACAAAGCTCATAAATCGTTTATATTGATGACTCACCAACACCGTCCCGGCTTTCTCCTTGAGATGATATAAATCTAGGGTAAAACGACTTGTTGGTAAAACCGCTTGTCGCATCGTGCCAATCCACGGCGCTCCATCGCTCAACACATGCACAGGATCATCACTGCGTAATCCTGCACTTCGACAGTGTGCATACAAATGCTCTGCAAACCCATCGGCATCTTCCACTTGAGCATAGACGCTTCGTTCACATGTTGCCCGTCGACGGGGACTCAGCTGTCGTGTCCCTCGGAACATCACTCCTATCTTGACTTCCATCCGATGTCGTCCAAAATCATCAAAAACCCCTCGTTCATGGCTTCCAATCAACGTTCCGTCTGCTTCTATCACTGCTGGTTGTGGTGGATGTGATGGTTCTGCTGTCGTGGCTGCTTCAAAAACCTTCCGCCGTTCTTCTTCCTGCCGTGCTCGTTCCTGTATTCCTTCTTCCTGAATAATCTTCCACAACCTCATTCGGGAAATCTGCATCCCCCACTCTTCCTGCAACAATGTCGCACTCCAACCATAGGATCGTTCAATTGCTAAACGCTTACACCGTCTTCGTGCATGGATCGTCTCTCGTCCTATGCCGCAGAGATCCCTCAAAGGATAGACACTATATCCGTTCTTGTTCCGATAACGATGCACCTTTAATCGTATCTTTCCCACACCACTCAAAATTGTTCTCTGCACCAATCCTTTATTTTCATATCCTCCCCACTGTAACACCTCGCGGCAGGCTTGACGATCCAGGTCTTCGATATACGCTCGCAACTCTTCCCGTTGCTCTGCTCGATGGTGCGCTTCCAGCGCTATTTCAAATCTATTGACTTCTTCTTGCCACTTTTGTAGCTTTTCTCTGTCAAGACGTCGTACCATAAGGGTTTATCTCCTGAGTTGGGTCATCGGTCGCTAGCCTTTGTTCCATCTTAGAATAAACCCTTCTTCTTTTCAATACCCCCACACTTCTACGGATGCAACGTGGCGCATAAGCTGCGCCACTGAAAACTATCAATGTACTGTGAACGAACCGAGTTCATACTAAAAACGAACTTGTTGACCACTTAAGTTATGAGGTACAAAGAACGTAATAATAAAAACTGAAACCTACCACACGCAATGCGTAAAGTAGTGGGCTCATTGCGTCAGCTTGATGCGCGGGTTAGGCGGTTGCGTTAAAAATTGTATAGGACATAAAGTCCCGCGCTGGGATTAAGCGTCCCGGAAGTAAAATAATATGTAGGATAGTACAGTATAAAACCGCCGCACAAATTATTACGTTTCTCTTTTGTCATAAAAGGTGTTTCAATACAAGTTGCCAGTGCTAATCTATTCTTCGTGTCTTCTTTAGATGATCCATAGACTCCAAAACTCGGTCCGAGAAAAATATTGAATCCTGGAGCATTTGCCAAATAATAATGGACATCAAAACCATAGGTATATTCTGATTCCTTCTCCAATTTGATCCACCCTCCGGTTACTCGGTAGCGAAAGTCATTGGAGGTATAACAATATGTAATACCTGTACCTGCAACCCAACTTGCCTGGAATCCAAACGAGGAAAAAGATCGTTGTGATTTATTTTGAGAAGTATCCTGAGCACGAAGACTTGAAATGAGAAACAAAAAAGGAATAATAAAGATAAACGAAGACTTAAAGAGATGGTTAGTCATAACAATTCCCCAATTGTAATATTGAAATAAATTATGGAAACTATTCCAAAGTTTACGCAACCGCCTAATCTATGATTAGATAGAGTGAGTCCATATTTTGTGCGTAATAGGATGATATATAGACTTTGTCTATGTTTTTGTAATATGAAACACGAGGAATATCGAGGTTTTGAGTTTTCGTAAAGCCATCCGCTAGATATGCAGGCCCCTGCATATCTTCCCTGGCTCCAATATCGATTTCCTTGCAGCCAAAATCAAGCTTGAAATAAATATTATAAAAATACCGGAAACCGCGAAGACTTCTTTCAAAAATCAAAATATTTTAAGAATGACACCCCCCACCCCCTTCACGGGTACTACCTTCTTGTAGAATTCCGCGGTCATCCAGCTTCGTTTGTTTGCTCCCTTGATCTATGTCGTAGTACCTCCGCCGTTCGAGAGTAGATGGTATCACCACCTCGATGAGGCTCAAAAAGAAAGCTTTTCTGTGGCCCCTTTTCATTGTATAAGAATATAGCAACATCTTCATCTTTCCACCGGCATTCCTTCCCTGCCAGATCTTTTTCTGCGAAGCTTTTAGGGACTCGAAAGGCAACATGCTTCCAATAGATAAAAAAAGAGCGCAGATACTTTGCACTCTCTATCTTGTTTACAGGTATGCGACAGCTTTTATTGAAGTAATTGTCGGAGGGATGCGAGGCGGGATCTTTCGACGGAATATCGTTTAGATAATTCCTTCATTTTGTACCCGTCAGTCAAGTTATCGAGGAATCTCTGTTCCTCATTGGTCAGGACTACCAGGGAGTCATTTGCTACCGTAAAGTCCAACGGCGTGATACGCATCGGCAGTAGGAACTCTGCAACGCTATCGGATCAGTGCCCTTCTTCACCGGTGAATCAATTGGTACTTATAGATGAATAAACACGTCAGATTTCTTCTTTCCAACGTCATCGATGGAGGCTTCACACTCTTTCATAGGAAGAGAAACAAGAATGAATGAGTTGAGTTTACCTATAGAGAAGTTATTCGGTTTTTGTGTGTTGACCATCGGCAATAGGTTTTCTAATATTTAACTGGAATTCTACATAATGTTGCAGTGATTTATTTGGATTTTTAGCATTTCCCCTTTCCCCATCTCGATTGCTGCTATTCCTCTCTCTTCTTGTTATTCATAGAATATCCTACTATTATTGCACAAACGTGCGATGTAAATTCTAGACATGATGGGACTCATTCATGTGAATGAATTTCTTTTGTATGAAGAGCTAGGGGAGCAATCTATTCTTTTCAATAATTATTTCAAAGAATTTATGAATCGATTTACCTTTCTTTTCATGCTTGGTTTCCCATGCATGCTTTTTGCGCAGACACTTGAACCATTCCAAGCAGTTGTACGAACTACGAATCCCCAACGCGTACAACGAGAGAAAAGAGCAAGAGTTCTTTTTGATCATGCTGAGAATAATGTATTAAACTTAAATATTAGCTCGTCTCAACAATCAAAGAATTCAAATAGTGCGCATACGACCGTTTCTCCCTCTGAAGGATTCATACTTGGAACAACGGATTATGACTACGTCTGGAACAGCGGTTCACGCCGTACTATCGTGGTCAACGCTGCAGGAACAAATGTTCACATGGTATGGATGGAACGAAATCTATCATTGATTCCTCCTAGGAATAAATGCACAATGAAATATGGTTACTACGATTGGTCCCTTGGAACGGTTATTACGGG